>Juniper_p2__coassemble_929_pt1 | contig 48709 bp, 38 predicted proteins | sample Juniper_p2__metabat2_high_PE_009 | metagenome-assembled genome bin Juniper_p2
TGTCGGTTAGACGTTGCCTAAGTACGGGTTAGACGCTGTCTAAGTACGGGTTAGATGCCGTCTAAGTACGGGTTAGACGCTGCCTACTACGCAAACTTAATTTTTAATTATTTTTGCAAACCAGAAGGGGCGGTTTTATGTTATAATTACGTATTATGACGTAAAATCGCTTTTTCGGTTAATTTACGAGAACTTCTGGTTAAATCAGGTTAACATCTTAGGAATGTTAATTAGGGAGTGTTAATTTTGTGACTATGAAAAAGTCTACAATTTGGATATTGGGTATAGTAATGGGGCTCTCTTTCCTAAGTCTGCTTTATTTGCAGATTGGGTATATTGAAGAGATGGTCAAGATGCGTAATGAACAGTTCGATGAATCTGTGAAGCGTGCCTTGATGGCAGCTTCAAAAGATGTGGAGTCGGCCGAAGTGGAGCGTTGGATTCGTGAGGATATTTCTGAAGCAGAGAAGCGTGCATGGGAATTGAGTTCACAGGGTTTTTCTGTACAGACTCATCAGTTTATGGTGATTTCACCTGATAGTACGCGTGTGGAGTGGAAGACGTTTACGAATAGACAGTCGCTTTTGCCGCGAGCCATGATTTCTAGAAAGCATGGCACCAAAACCATACCGCAAACTTCCCGTTCTTTAGTAGATGCAGTGAAGAACAGATATTTGTATCAGCGTGCCTTGATGGATGATGTGGTGTGGCAAATGATTTACCATGCCAGTAACAAGCCTATAGCCGAACGAGTGAATTTTAAAAATCTGGACCAGTATATCGGTTCGGGACTAATTGATAATGGAGTGGGGCTGAAGTACCATTTTAAGGTTATCGATCGCGATGGACATGAAGTGTATCGTTGTGCTGATTATACCGATGAGGGAAGTGAAAGTTCATATACACAGCCGTTGTTTTTGAATGACCCTCCGGCTCGAATGAGTATTATAAAGGTGCATTTCCCGGGGAAACAGGATTATATATTCGATGTGGTGCGCTTTATGATACCATCCTTGATTTTCACTTTTGTGTTGTTGATAACGTTTATTTTTACCATTTATATCGTGTTCAGGCAGAAGAAGCTGACGGAAATGAAGAACGACTTTATCAATAATATGACTCACGAATTCAAGACGCCTATATCGACCATTTCATTGGCTGCGCAAATGTTGAAAGACCCGGCTGTAGGTAAATCTCCGGCCATGTTCCAACACATTTCCGGGGTTATCAATGATGAGACTAAGCGTCTGCGTTTTCAGGTGGAAAAAGTGTTGCAGATGTCTATGTTCGACAGGCAGAAAGCAACCTTGAAGATGAAAGAATTGGATATTAATGAGTTGATTGCAGGAGTGATACACACGTTCACATTGAAGGTAGAGCGTTATAATGGAACCATACAGTCTGATTTGAAAGCTGATGATCCGATTATATTTGCCGATGAAATGCATATTACCAACGTGATATTCAATCTGATGGATAATGCTGTGAAGTATAAACGTCCGGATGTGGATTTGCAATTGATGGTTAAAACTTGGAATGAGTCAGGTAAGGTGATGATTTCTGTGCAAGACAACGGTTTGGGTATTAAGAAAGAAAATTTGAAAAAGATATTTGAGAAGTTCTATCGCGTGCATACAGGTAATCTGCACGATGTAAAAGGATTCGGCTTAGGATTGGCCTATGTGAAGAAAATCATTGTTGATCACAAAGGGGCTATTAGGGCTGAAAGTGAGCTGAATGTGGGAACTAAATTTATTATAGCATTACCTTTATTAAAAAATGATTGATATGGACGAAAAACTGCGTATTTTATTGTGCGAAGATGATGAGAATCTTGGCATGTTGTTGAGAGAATATTTACAGGCTAAGGGATATGCTGCAGAACTTTATCCGGATGGCGACGCAGGTTACAAGGCTTTTTTGAAGAATAAGTATGACTTGTGTGTGTTTGACGTAATGATGCCTAAGAAAGATGGATTCACCTTGGCGCAGGAGGTGCGCGCAGCTAATGCTGAGGTGCCTATCATTTTCTTAACGGCTAAGACTCTGAAAGATGATATCTTGGAAGGTTTTAAAATCGGTGCAGACGATTATATTACTAAGCCTTTCAGTATGGAGGAATTGACTTTCAGAATTGAAGCTATCCTTCGTAGAGTTCGTGGCAAGAAAAATAAAGAAAGCAATATATATAAGATTGGCAAGTTCACTTTCGATACTCAGAAACAGATTTTGTCTACTCCTGAAAAACAAACGAAGCTTACAACTAAGGAGTCTGAACTTTTAGGCTTGTTATGTGCACATGCCAATGAAATCCTTCAGCGTGATTTTGCTTTGAAAACAATTTGGATCGATGATAACTATTTCAATGCTCGCAGCATGGATGTATACATCACAAAGTTACGTAAGCATTTGAAGGAAGATGACTCAATCGAAATCATCAATATTCATGGTAAGGGATACAAATTGATTACTCCTGATCAGGAAGCATAAAGAGGAATACTCTTTTGCAATCACCTATATAGACCTGCATATAGGCAGGTTTCTCTTCTTTGTTAGTTATAGATGAAAGAAGGGAAATCTGTCTATAAGCAGGTCTTTAATTTTTTTTGTGTAGTAGAAATGCAATCATCTAGTCATTGCATCGTTAAGGAGTCTTAAGAATTTTGAAATTGGTATTCGTTTACTTTGCAGCCGAATTAATACTACAGTTATGAAACGGAAATTCTTAGAAAAATGTATGTTGTGTCTGGTAGCAGGATGGTTGTTCTGTGACTTGCCTATAATGGCTGCAAGCGGTGTATATCCGTCGGTTTCGGTAGATCAGGTCCGCGTGAAAATATTAGTGAGTGGTTCTGTGGTCGATGCAGCAGGCTACCCCTTGCCAGGGGCTACGGTACGTGAACGGGCTACTGGTAATGGTACGGTGACGAATATTGATGGGCATTTTTCCTTGTCTGTCTCTTCCGAAGCGTCGTTGGAGGTCAGTTATTTAGGCTTTGCTACTAAAGTGGTTCCAGTGGCGGGTGAGCAGGAACTGAAAATTGTGCTGGTAGAAGATGCAGCGGCTCTTGATGAAGTGGTAGTAGTGGGGTATGGCATTCAGAAAAAAGTCAATCTCTCGGGTTCGGTCGATCAGATTGGAGCCAAGGAATTGGAGAAACGTCCTGTGGCTGATTTATCTAGAGGGTTGCAAGGGATGATTCCTAATCTTAATATTGATTTCACCAGTGGTGAGCCGGGGCAGGCGGCCAATATCAATATTCGCGGTGAAGCATCTATCAATGGCGGAAGCCCTCTTATTCTCATTGACGGGGTTACAGCAGATGTGGAAGAGATGAATCGATTGTTACCAGAGGATATCGAGAGTCTTTCGGTTATGAAAGATGCTTCTTCTGCAGCTATTTATGGGGCGCGTGCCGCTTTCGGGGTGATTCTTATCACCACCAAGCATGGGAAAGGTGACCGTATTCATGTGGATTATAATAATCATTTTGGTTGGAAACGTCCTTCATCACTGACAGAGAAGACTTCCGATCCTTATATTTATCTGAAACTAAAGAATATTGCCGTGCTCAATACTCCCTGGAGTTCAGGACACGTTACCAGTGATGAGCGTTTGGAATGGGCTCGTCAACGTTCAGATAACCCAGGTGGAACAACTCCTGTACGATTGAATCCATTGGACGAGACGCAATGGGAGTATATGGGGAACCGAGATTGGACCCGGTATTATCTGAACAGAAGTACCTTTAGTCAGTCTCATCAGGTAGCTGTATCTGGAGCTACCGAAAAAACGCGTTTTTATCTTTCGGGTGGTTTCAATAATGAAGATGGGCTTTTCTCCGATATTGTGAAGAATGATCAGTACCGTCGTTATAGCATGCGCGCCAAGGTAAGCTACGATATTTGGAAATGGCTCACCTTATCTAACAATACTTCGTATGTGGTGACCGAACGCCGCAAACCTAGCTATTACAATATCTCTACTTTCTTTGATTTAGAACCTCACGATATGGACCGTAATCCTGACGGTACGTGGGCCAGTGGAGAATTAGGTGAAGCATTGGCACAGCTAGTGGATGGTGGAGAAGAAAAGACCGTCTATGGGCGTTTGCAAAGTACATTCTCGGGCGAAATGAATTTTTGGAAACGCATGTTTGTGGTCAACGTCAACTTTACTTTTATGAAAGGACACGAAGCTTATGACTGGTATAAGACGGCGTACAGTTTGGGGTATGGTCCTGATGATATTCGCGAGCAGGGTGAAAGTAGGGCATATAAAGGCAGTATAGACAATCTTTACACGGTTTTCGAAGTGTATGGTACCTTTGACAAACTATTTAAAGAACGTCATCATGTGACGGCTATTCTCGGATTTAATCAGGAATATAACCGTTCGGACAATTTTACGGCCGACCGTTACAATATTATTTCTAACGGCTTGCCTTCCATCGCTTTGTCATCGGGTGCACAATATGTTGATGAAACTTATACGGACTGGGCCATCCGAGGTTGTTTTTTCCGTGCCAACTATACCTATGATAACCGTTATATTTTGGAGATGAATGGCCGTTATGATGGAACATCACGCTTTCCGAAAAATAAGCGATTTGGCTTTTTCCCTTCGGGTTCGGTAGCATGGAGGGTAGATAGCGAACCCTTCTTTGATAGGTGGAAAGATATCTTTTCTCAGTTTAAGCTGCGTGCATCTTATGGTTCGCTGGGTAATCAGCTAGTAAGTGAGTATGGTTACATTCCTTTTATGAGTTCCCAATTAGGTGACTATATCATAGGTGGTGAATTGCAGCAGACTGTTACTTCGCCCGATTTGGTATCGCCCGATTATACTTGGGAGAGGGTGCAGACAATAAATGGAGGTATTGATCTGGGATTTCTTCGTAATAAATTGACGGTATCTTTCGATTTCTACCGTCGTGACACGAAAGGAATGTTAACCATGGGACGAGAACTTCCCGGAGTATTGGGTAAGGAAGAGCCGCAGGAGAATGCAGCCAATCTGAAAACCAGGGGATGGGAGCTCAGCATAGGCTATCAGGATGAGTTCCATTTGGCTGGAAAACCGTTGAATTGGGCTGCCCGCTTTGTTTTGTCAGACAGTCGCACTTGGATTACCAAGTTTGATAATCCTACTCGTAAACTGACTCAGTATTATGAAGGCCAGGAAATTGGAGAAATCTGGGGGCTGCAAAGCGATGGTCTGTTTTGCAGCAAAGATGAAATTGTAGCCTTGGATGAAACAGAAATCATTCCCTGGGGAGCACTTGAAATTGTGGAAGGCTGGCCCAAGTACAGGGATCTGAACGGTGACCACCGCATTACCAAGGGCTCTACTACTGTGGATGATCCAGGTGACCTAAGTATTATCGGTAACTCGTCGCCGCGATTCCGTTTCGGAGTGAATCTAAGTGCTGAATGGAATGGATTCGACGTGGCCGTTTTCCTGCAAGGTATTGCAAAGCGTGACTTTTATCCTCAAAGTTTTCTTTATTGGGGATTTTATCAGCAGCCTTATAGTGGCGGACAACTGCATACATTCGACTTCTATCGGCCTACTACCGACAGCGAGGTGGATATGGCCAAGCATTCACAGTCTTACATCGCTGCGGGATTGGCCAATCAGAATCTGAATTCCAAATTTCCAATCTTGCAGTCGTGGCTGGCAGATAAGAACCTAGGAACCGGCATCGATCAGTCTATGGGTATGGCCATTCCTCAGACAGGACACATGCTTAATGCCGCCTATCTGCGTGTGAAAAATATCACTATAGGCTATACACTTCCTCAAGAATGGGTGCGTAAAATTAAGCTTAACCGTGTACGTATGTTTGTCAGTGCTGATAATCTTTGTGAGTGGAGTGGAGTGAAACCTTACTTTGATCCTGAATCTATTACCGACACATCCGCTTTCGGCTATGTTTATCCCTTTAATCGTCAATATTCTTTCGGACTAAATGTAACATTCTAATTTTCAGAACAACAATGAAAAACTATATTTTATCCAGTTTGACTCTTTCAGGCATTCTGTTTTTGGCTTCCTCGTGCAATGATTCGTTTATGGAGCGGCAGCCTCAGACAGAAATCGGTGTTGATTCTTACTTTAATACTGAACGCGACCTGCAAATGTATTGCTACGGCTTGGTGAATACGCCGGGCTTCAGTTACGATTCAGATCAAGGTACCGACGACCAAGCTACCACCTCTACTGTTGAAATCAAGAACATCATGCTTTCACCGAACCCATCTTCGGTTACCATCAATGCCGGTTGGAGTTGGGAACGCCTTTATGATATCAACTTTTTTCTGACCCATTGCAACCGGGCCAACGTTACTCCTGAGGTGCTGGCACATTATGAGGGAATAGTTCGCTTCTATCGAGCAGAGTTTTATATGGATAAGGTGAAAACCTATTCTGATGTGCCATGGTATGACAAAGTACTCACTACCGACGATCCTGACCTTTACAAGGCCCGCGATTCGCGTGATATGGTTGTCGGCAAGATTTTCGAAGATTACCGTTTTGCTGCTGAACATGTGCAGGCCGATCAGCCGAAGGGCGCCATCAATCGCTGGATTGTGTTGGCCAAGATGGCCAGACATGCATTGTACGAAGGTACGTATCGTAAGTATCATGCTGAATTGAACTTGCAGCATACTGCCGCTGATTATCTGCGCGTGGCTGCTGATGCAGCTTGGCAGATAATGCAGGAAGGTGGTTTCAACATCTACAATACGGGAAATCCGTATGAAGATTATTCTACTCTGTTCAACAGCCCTGACTTGACAGCTAATCCGGAGATGATTCAAGCCCGCTATTATGAGAACGACGTGGCTGAAAACGGGTTCTGGGCTTACATGTTCGGTAACTACATTCCTTGTCCCACAAAAGATCTTGTGCAGGCTTATTTGATGAAGGACGGTTCCTACTATTCTTCACAGCCTAATTACGCTACCCATCTGTTTGTAGAAGAGTTTAAAGGTCGTGACCCGCGTATGTATCAGACACTGGCTTATCCTGGTTGGGAATTGATTAATACCATGACTTATGCTACAGGAGCCGGAGTCTATGTGCAGGAACTCAACAAGAATTTCTCGGGCTATCATCAAATCAAGGGATTTCTCAATAACAAAGAAGAAAACTATTACGTAGGGATTGATTTTCCTGTGATACGTTATGCAGAAGTGCTGCTGACTTATGCTGAAGCAAAAGCTGAACTGGGCGAACTGACTCAGAATGTATTGGACCTGACGGTAAACTTGTTGCGCGATCGTGCCGGACTGCCTCACTTGCAGATGAATCCGCCTATTGATCTTGTGATGGCAGAAGCTTTTCCGGGAGTTGAATCAACCTTGCTTGAAATTCGCCGTGAACGCCGTGTAGAATTAGTGTTCGAAGGTTTCCGATTTGATGATTTGATGCGTTGGCATGCGGGGAAACTGTTGGAGCATGAACCTGAAGGACTTTATTTCCCCAGTCTGGGCAAGTTCGACCTAACCGGCGATGGTATAGAGGATATTTATCTGATACCTTCTTCCCAATCCATTCCTGCTGAGGAAAACAAGGAAGTAAATTCTCTGGGTAAGAAACTGGCCTATTATCGTACCGGAACCATTGACGACCAAAATGCTACTGTTTACTTGAGTGATGGAGATCATGGTACCATCCAAACCGTTAAGGATATGGGTGTTTTCCAGGAACCGAAGTTTTATTATCGTCCTATTCCTCGTCATGAGATGGATTTGAATTCAAATTTGGGACCGCAACTTTTCGGCTGGGAGTAACAGCTCATTTAAACAGACAATCTTATATGAACCATTATTTTTAAATGATATTCACATGAAAACAAATCTTCTATCTATGTGGACAACTGTATGCTGCGGGCTTTTATGTCTGGTCTCTTGTCAGCAGACTGCCTCGCAGAAGCCGTTGCAACAGCCTGCCACCAAACTTACGTTTGCTTATCTGACCGATGTGCATCTGAATAAAGATAACCAGGGCCGTGGTAATGAAGGCTTGCAAAAAGCCTTGAAAGTGGCAGCCGAAAAGGGTGCCGAGTTTGTGCTCTTTGGCGGTGATAATGCCGATACAGACCGACTAGGAGAGGCTGAAGTAACAGCTGATACTTTGCACGCCCGTTTTATACGTCTGGTGCAGGAAGCCGGACTGCCTGCTCATTATACCATCGGCAACCATGACCGTTTCTACATTTCCGGCGGCCAAACCGATACCTTAGGCTTCAAGATGTTTGAGAAACATTATGGAAAGACCTATGGGTCGTTTACTCAGAAAGGTGTTCATTTTGTCATCCTCAACAGCCTTTATTCGCAGGGAGAAAATGCTCCCTATAGTGTGGGAGCCGAGCAGTTGGCTTGGTTGAAAGCTGACCTGGACACGATTGACCGGCAGACACCTGTCATCGTTTCACTTCATGTACCTATGTTGTCACTCTATTATCCGGTGGTGGAAGGTACTATGAAAGCGTGGGATATGATTGCCGACAGCAAGGCTGTGGCGGATGTGCTGAAGGAATATAACACGCAATTGGTTCTGCAGGGACACCAGCATATATACGAGCAGATACAGGAACGGGATTTATGGTTTGTTACTGCCGGGGCTGTATCAGCATTTTGGTGGCAAGGACGTTTTCTTACCACAGAGGAAGGCTTTCTGCTGGTCAAGGTAGACGAACACAACCGTCTTTCCTGGGAGTATGTGGATTATGGATGGCAAGTAGTAGGAAAATAAGTTATAGAGAATGAAAACAATGAGAACAAAACAATGGTTGATGACGGCAGCACTGACTGCCGCATGCTGGAACGGAATGGTTGCCCAGCAAATTGTAGAACTGCCCGACCGGGTGAAGATGGGGCAGGAGAGAGTAAAAGTGCGTCGTGATATCCAGTTGCCGCAGATTGATGAATTTCATCTGTTGAAATGTGATTTTCATATTCATACAGTCTTTTCCGATGGAATTGTGTGGCCTTCGCTACGTGTCAGTGAGGCGTGGGAGGAAGGGTTGGATGTCATTGCGCTCAGCGATCATGTGGAGGGACAGCCTGCTCGTGAAGGAATCATGAAGGGTGACCTAGATCTGGCTTTTAAGAATGCCGAAGAAGAGGCTTTGCGTCGCGGCATTATCCTAATTAAAGGAGCTGAAATCAGCCGCTCTATGCCTCCCGGACACCTAAACGCTCTTTTTCTGAACGATGTGGATGCTTTGCAGAAGCTGGATGTGACCGATGCGTTGCGTGAAGCACGCCGGCAAGGAGCTTATATTTTCTGGAATCATCCGGGTTGGAATGTCAAAGAAGTGAAATGGCACGATTTGCATGAACAGCTTTGGAAAGAGAACCTGATTCATGGTATCGAAGTCTTTAATGAATTTGAGTGGTATCCTAAAGCTTTGGAATGGGCCAAGGAGAAAAAACTTACCCTGATGGCTAATACTGACGTGCATGACGTTATAGAACGCTTATACGATAAGAATCAAGTGTCTCACCGGCCTCTGACTCTGGTTCTGGCCAAAGAGAATACTGCCTCTGCCATTCAGGATGCGCTGTTTGCCGGGCGCACTTTTCTGTGGTTCTACGACACTCTGATGGGTAGTGAAGAATATCTGATGAAATTTTTTCAGGGGGCCGTACGCGTGCAGCCTGCCCATTATGCTACAGAGAGTGTAGAGTATGTTACCATAACCAATACGTGCGATGTTCCTTTCAGGTTGAAGGCAATATCCGATGCCAAAGGTTATCCGTCGGCCATTCATCTTCCGGCAAGATCCTCGGTGGTTGTGGCAGTACCCAAGAACAGCAAGGCTTCTGTTACCTATGAAGTAATCAATCTGCTTACAGCCTATCAGCAGGGTATTGAAGTCGTATTGTTTTAGAACGAACGATTGTATATAAGGATGAGGGGGTATGTTGGTGTGCTCCCTCTTTTTTTTAGGGTATATATCGGAATGCACTTGCTATGTCACTGCTATTTGAAGAGTCTTTCATAATACACCTTCCGAAAGTAGTTTCTTTTCCGGCCAGATAAAACGGCTCTCGGCAATGGTGTAGGGCAGCTGTTTTCACGATGAGATGGTAGGAATGGTGAAGCAGGAGATTCATCTATATGAAAATAGGAGATAAATGCCTGTTGCAGGTATTTATCTCCTATTTAATTTTCTTTTGAATTTTAATCGGCAATCTGCTTATTGATAACAATGTAAGAAACCAATCCTACTACAATCAGTGTAGCTGATGAACCTAAAATGGTGTTGTTGTTTACATTGCCTGTAAAAGCGCATGCAATTAGGATGATTGCTCCTAGCAAGATTAAAATCAATCCCAGATTTTTTAATAAGCCTTTCATGTGTGTGTATTTTAATAGATTATTTATATTCTTCTCAATCTTGCACAAAGAAAAGCATAATTCTTTAACAAGCGAAATTATTTATGCAAAAAAACTATATTTTAGCCAAGAAAGCTGCTTCACAGGTTAGTAATTGCAGTGTGATGACGTATAGGTTAATCTTTTGTATTGTAAAACACCTTTTTAAGAAGGGCTTGTCCCACGCTTAGTTCTTCAAGTGTTACACCTCGAAGGGCTTCTTTCAGTGTGAGATTGGCTATAAGACGCGCCTTTTCTTCCAGTTCTTTACCATCTTTGGTTAGGTGAATCAGGTTCGTGCGTCGGTCGCGTTTGTCAGAGATGCGTACCACCAGATGTTGGCGTTCCATATTGTCAATGAGGCGCGTCATGCTGGGTTTGTCTTTAAAAGTTGCATTACACAATTCCTGCTGGGTTACCCCATCTTTTTCCCATAAGAAGATAAGTACTGTCCATTGTTCTGGAGTAATTTCCAAGCCTTGTTGGCGAAAGTTGCGAGATAACTTCCGGTTGATGGCAGCTGATACTTTTCCGTTGAGAATGGCAAAAATTAGTTGGATATCGAAGTTGAATTGTTCTATCATAAATTATTGTTTAAGCAACTTTGCAAAGATACGGCAACTTGTAGAAAAACCAAAATCTTAGGAGGATTTTTTGTAGTTTCCAATTAAATGACTACCTTTGCACCCGCAATTTAATAAACAAATCATTTATTAATTAATTAAAAGTATATGAATCAATACGAAACCGTTTTCATTTTGACTCCCGTTTTGTCTGATGTTCAGATGAAGGAAGCGGTAGAAAAATTCAAAGGCATCCTGACTGCTGAAGGTGCTGAGATCGTAAATGAAGAAAACTGGGGACTGAAGAAGTTGGCTTATCCTATCCAGAAAAAGTCTACTGGTTTCTATCAGCTGATTGAGTTCAATGCAGAACCGTCTGTAATTGAAAAATTGGAAGTAAACTTCCGTCGTGATGAGCGTGTTATCCGTTTCTTGACTTTCAAACAAGACAAGTATGCTGCAGAATACGCTGTAAAGAGAAGAAGTGTTAAATCAACTAAAAAGGAGGATTAATCATGGCACAACAAGTTCAATCAGAAATCAGATATTTAACTCCGCCCTCAGTAGACGTTAAGAAGAAAAAATACTGCCGTTTCAAAAAGAGCGGTATCAAGTACATCGACTACAAAGATCCTGAATTCTTGAAGAAGTTCTTGAATGAACAGGGTAAGATTCTTCCGCGTCGTATCACTGGTACTTCTTTGAAGTTCCAACGTCGTGTAGCTCAAGCTGTGAAAAGAGCACGTCATTTGGCGCTGCTTCCTTATGTAACTGACATGATGAAATAATAGGAGGAGGAATAGTATGGAAATTATATTGAAAGAAGACGTAATTAACTTGGGTTATAAGAACGATATCGTAAACGTGAAATCCGGTTACGGTCGTAACTACCTTATTCCGACTGGTAAAGCTGTTATCGCTTCTCCTGCTGCTAAGAAAATGTTGGCTGAAGAATTGAAGCAACGTGCTCACAAGTTGGAGAAAATTAAAAAGGATGCTGAAGAATTGGCTGCTAAACTCGAAGGTGTATCATTGACTATTGCTACAAAAGTTAGCTCTACAGGTACTATCTTTGGTTCAGTAAGCAACATTCAGATTGCTGAAGAGCTCGCTAAATTGGGTCATGAAATTGACCGTAAGATCATCGTTGTAAAAGACGCTGTGAAAGAAGTGGGCAGCTACAAGGCTATCGTAAAACTGCATAAGGAAGTATCTGTTGAGATTCCTTTCGAAGTAGTTGCTGAAGAAGCTTAATCTATTTATAGATAAATGTTAAGGGGAGTGCATTTTGATGCACTCCCCTTTTTTGTGAATAGATGGAATTACATAGGACTGCGACTTTTTGAAGACATTATTTCTGTAGAAGACAGCTACGCGCAAGTTAGAACGTTTGTTCCTCAAAAAAGCGCAAACGTCTGCGCAAATCATTGATTTCCTGTTGCATTATTTCCATGCGATGCAGTAAATGATGAATAGCATCAATTCCTTCCATGTTGATGGAAAGGTCATAATACATACGGCAGTAGCGTTCCACATTTGGTAATTCGGAAAAAGGCAAACATTTTTTTCCGCAAACTACTTTGGTGGTTATCAATCCGCCCTCTTGCAACATTTCAATAAATGACGTTTCTACATGACACTTATTGCAGTATTCGCTGATAATGATTAATTCGTCTTCCATAAACACTTTCATTTAATTGTTCATACTTTGAATCTGTCGTAGTAAATCTTTTTGCTTATCCGACAAATTGACAGGTAGTTTTACAGAGTAAGTCACAATCAAGTCGCCGTATTCCCCCTCTTTCTTATAGATAGGGAAGCCTTTGCCCTTGATTTTCACCTTAGTACCATTTTGCGTTTCGGGTCTGATTTTCAACTTCACTTGTCCATTGAGTGTATCTACCAGCTGTTCGCCTCCTAACAAAGCGGTGTAAAGGTCGATTGTAATCTCCTCATACAAATCATCGCCCAAACGCTTGAATTGAGCATCGTCGGATATGACAAATGTGAGATAAAGGTCACCTGCCGGTCCTCCGTTCATGCCTTCCCCTCCATAACCTTTAAGCTTGATGGTTTGTCCGTTGGATATGCCGGCAGGAATTGTGATTCGCACATTTTTTCCGTTGACTGTCAGAATCTGCTTATGTGTCTGAGCAGCTTCACGTAACGTCAAATTCAAATCGGCATGAAAATCCTGTCCTCGGAAACCGGCATTCGTATCGCCATAGCTACGATGTCCAAACATTTGCTCAAAGAAGTCAGAAAATCCGCCATGTTGGCTGCCTGTGAATTCTTGTCCGTCAGAAGAGTACCAATAAGTACCATTGCCATCTGTAGAGAACCCGCCTTCGGTATTGCCAAATCCTCCGGATTGTTGCCGACGGGCTTGTTTTTGAGCTTCAAATTCGTCGGCATGCTTCCAATGTTCTCCATACTCATCATACTTCTTTCTCTTTTCAGGGTCGCTCAATACTTCATTTGCTTCATTGATAGCCTGAAACTTATCTTTGGCAGTAGGATCGTTAGGATTCAGGTCAGGGTGATATTTTCGCGCCAATTTTCTGAAGGCCTTTTTTATATCATCCTGAGATGCCGTTTTGTCCACTCCAAGAACTTGATAGTAATCGATATAAGCCATAGTTATTAGTTTCTATTTATGTTATCCTGCATACAAATAACACACCATTAGTTAAAAGAATGGATTAAAAAATGTGAATTTACGTTCGTTTTAGCATACATTATATCGAATCATTCTGGGTAAGGTTTTATGGAGAACCCGAATAAATCTTTCATGTCTTGATTATCAAGTCGTAGGGGTTGGATTCTTATGGATAAAGGTAGGACTGTTTGTTTGAGGGCACAAAAAAAAGCCTGTCGTGCCTTTATTGCACGTCAGACTTTCATACTGTTTTTTTCTTGCTGCTGAATTATTCAGCTACAACAGCTGCACTGTCGCTAGCTGTAGTGTCAGCCTGAGCTTCTGCTTCAGCTGCAGCAGCTTGAACGGCTGCGATAGAGTCAGCGATGCGGATTGAGTCTGCAGTTGCTTGTTCTGCGTTAGCTGCTTTGTTACCACCACAAGATGCGAAAGATACTGCTACGACAGCTGCTGCCATCAAAACTAATTTTTTCATTTTCTTTGTCTTTAAATTGTAATACAATCATTTGCTTTATTAAAACGTTGCAAAGGTATATACTTTTTAAATACGTTGTTCTTAAATCGCTGCTTTTTTTTAGGCTTTTTTTTAATATTATTTGTAACATATCCTTATCTAGCTTATTATCAATTAGATAAGAATATGCTACAAAACATATTTCTCGTTATTTCTTGATTGCTTTATTGTTCAGCAATGCTGTTGTACAGGTATCGTTTGATGCTTCTTTTGGGTGTTTTTTCAAATTCAGTGGGATATAGCTGAATTTGAGCCACCTTTTCGTAGGCTGCTACGCTACCGTTCAGATTTTTCAGATTTTCATCCATAATGGTCTTCAGACTTTCCGGGTTGTTTAATCCCAATGAGTCTAGTGCTTCATAGTCGGCATATACCAGAGCTATGAGTTTTTTGTTGCGTTCTATGATGAGGCTTTCCAGTACAAAAGGCATGTTGTTCAGTCTGGCTTCAATTTCTTCTGGGAAGATATTCTGTCCGCTCGAACTTAAGATCATGGTTTTGCTTCGTCCACGTATAAAGAGGTTGTTATTTACATCCAGCGTACCTAAGTCGCCTGTTCGCAACCATCCATCTTCCGTGAAAGCCTCTTTGGTAGCTTCTGGATTTTTGTAATAGCCCACCATTACATTTTCTCCGCGTACTTGAATTTCTCCCAGTTCATCTTCCGGTTTTTCCTTGCAGATGCGTGCTTCCATAATGCCGTCTAGTACCCGTCCGGATGAGGTAGGTATAAATTCATTCCAGGGAGCATAGCTGATAAGCGGTGCGCACTCAGTCATTCCATATCCTATGGTAAACGGAAATTTGATGCGGTGGAAGAAGGCTTCTACTTCAGGGTTCATAGCAGCTCCGCCGATGATGATTTCTTTGAATCGTCCGCCCAATGCTTCTACCAGTTTCTTGCGTATTTGTCCGTAGATTTGATTGTCCAGCAATGGGATGTTCAATGCCCATTTCATGCTGCGTTTGTTCAAGATAGGTTGGATTACGTTTTTATAAATCTTTTCTATCACCAATGGTACAGTAATGATGAGGTTAGGCTTTACCTCTTCGAATGCCTTCATTAGAATTTTTGGCGATGGAATTTTGCCCAGCAGAGTGACGTGTGTTCCCACGGCTGTAGCAGTAAGGAAGTCGAATGCGCACCCATAGGCATGTGCCAAGGGTAAGAAAGATAATACTTTGTCACCTTTGTTTAGCAAGTGAGTACGGATGCCAAACGTCACATTTCCTGCCAGGTTGTTTCCCGTAAGCATTACCCCCTTACTGAATCCGGTAGTACCTGATGTATAGTTCAGTAGCATTACCTTTTCGTTGCCCAGTTCGGTATATACAACATCCTCTTGGCTGAATCCGTTAGGATATGTTTCCTCCATGGTGCTGTTCATATTTTTTAGGAACCGCTGTATAGTTTCCCCGTCACGTTGATACAAGCATCGGAAATCGTTTAGCGAGAATACTCCCCTAAGTCCGGTTAGTCTGTCTTCCTCCAGATGTTCCCAAATGAGGTCACTGGTAAAGAGGAATGTCGATTCAGAGTGGTTTACGATGTGGTGTACGTCGTTTGGATTGAAATCCTGCAGAATAGGCACCACGATAGCTCCATACGTCACCGTAGCCATATACGCTATGCACCAGCGTGCGTTGTTCTTGCCGATGATGGAAATCTTGTCGCCGCGGCGTAGCTGGCAGTGCTTGAAGAGCAAGTGCAGTTTGGCTATTTCTTGCGCTACTTCACCATAGGTATAACTATTGTTTTCACCATAGTCTGTATAACACGGAAGGTCCCAATTTTCACGGAAGCTACGTTCGTATAGCTTGATAAAGTTTTCTGTAATCATTGCACAAAAGTTTGTTGAATGTGCAAAAGTAGGAAAAATCCACTAATAATGTATATATTTGCATCCGAAAAAGTATGAGATACCTATGATAGATACTAATATTTTCCAGAATAAGACAGCGGTTTACTATACGCTGGGGTGTAAATTGAATTTTGCCGAGACTTCTACTATTGGTCAGTTGTTGCGTGAAGCTGGTGTACGTACCGCCCGTAAGGGTGAGCAGGCCGATATTTGTGTGGTCAATACCTGTTCTGTGACCGAAGTGGCTGATAAGAAATGTCGCCAAGCCATTCATCGTCTGGTGAAGCAGCATCCGGGAGCCTTTGTTGTGGTAACGGGTTGCTATGCACAGTTGAAGCCCGATACTGTAGCCAAGATAGAAGGAGTAGATATAGTGTTGGGAGCCGAGCAGAAGAAAGATCTACTGCATTACTTGGGTAATCTGCAGAAGCATCAGGTTGGTGAAGCGTATACTTCGCCTTTGAAAGACATCCGTTCGTTTGCTCCCTCGTGTTCCAGGGGCGACCGTACGCGTTTCTTCCTGAAAGTGCAGGACGGTTGTGATTACTACTGTTCGTATTGTACCATTCCCTTCGCCCGCGGGCGTAGTCGTAATGGCAGCATTGCATCGTTGGTGCAGCAAGCTCGCGAAGCCGCTGCTCAGGGGGGGAAGGAGATTGTCATTACGGGCGTAAACATAGGCGATTTTGGCAAGTCTACCGGAGAAACTTTTTTTGATTTAGTGAAGGCATTGGACGAAGTTGAGGGCATTGAGCGTTATCGAATATCCTCTATTGAACCCAATTTGCTCACGGATGAAATCATTGATTTTGTGGCTCGTTCCAAGCGATTCATGCCCCATTTCCATATTCCGTTGCAGTCGGGCTGCGATGAAGTGCTGAAACTGATGCGTCGTCGCTATGACACCGCTTTGTTTGCATCGAAAGTACACCGCATCAAGCAAGTGATGCCCGATGCCTTTATTGGGGTGGATGTTATTGTAGGTACGCGCGGAGAGACCGAGGAATATTTTGAGCAGGCTTATGATTTTATCAAGGGACTGGACGTCACCCAGCTGCACGTGTTCAGTTATTCCGAACGTCCGGGTACCCAGGCTTTGAAGATAGATCATGTGGTCTCTCCTGAAGAGAAGCATCGCAGAAGCCAGCGTCTGTTGGAATTATCGGACCAGAAGACCCACGCTTTCTATGCCCGCCACATCGGGCAAACCTTGCCGGTACTGCTGGAGCGCTCCAAGGCTGGTGCGCCGATGCATGGATTTACGCCGAATTACATCCGTGTGGAAGTGCCTCACAATGATGCGCTCGATAACCTGGTGATACCGTTTACTTTGGGAGAATTTAACGACGACCATACCGCGCTGCAGGGTAGCGAGGCTTCATCCATCTAAGTCAGAGTTGATATGAAAGATAAATTGGTTTATTGGCTGACTTATGCAGTCATGTGGCTGTTGGCCTCTTTGCCCTTTCGCATTATCTATGTGCTGTCTGATGCACTCTGCTTCTTGTTGCATCGCCTGGTACATTATCGTCTGCGTGTGGTTCGCACTAATCTGCGGAATTCTTTTCCAGAGAAATCTGCAGCAGAACTTCGGGTTATCGAACATGATTTCTATCACTATATCTGTGATTATATGCTCGAGGAAATCAAGATGCTGCGCATGTCGTTCGACGAACTGACTCGCCGCATGCAGTACGAGAATAAGGATACCTATTTGCAGATGATAGAGAAGCATGGCGGCATCGTATTGCTGATTCCTCATTATGCTAATTTTGAGTGGATTACTGGTATGGGTTCTATCATGCATCCCGATGATGTGCCGGTGCAGGTATATAAACCGTTGCACAACAAGTATTTGGATGAACTGTTCAAGCGTATTCGTTCCCGGTTTGGCGGATACAATGTGCCCAAGCACTCTATGGCGCGCGAGATGGTGAATCTGCGTCGTGCCCAGAAGCGTTTCGCTATCGGACTCATTACCGACCAGTCGCCCAATTTGAGCGAAGCACACTATTGGACTGAATTTCTGCATCAGGATACTGTCTTTATGGACGGCGCCGAACGCATTGCCAAAATGATGGATTTTCCGGTGTTCTATTGCGATTTGTATCGTGTGAAGCGGGGCTATTGCAGGGTGAAGTTCGAACTGGTAACCGAATTCCCAAAGACTACAGAAGCGGGAGAGATTACCGAATGTTTTGCCCGCAGGCTGGAGCAGACCATCCGGCGTGCACCGGCCTATTGGTTCTGGTCGCACAAACGTTGGAAACTGAAACGAGAAGATGTAGTACGCCATGGATAAGGTAGCGGTGGTTATATTAAACTGGAACGGGGCTGATATGCTCCGTACCTTTTTGCCGTCGGTAGTGCGTTATAGCCAGGCAGATGGTGTACAGGTGTATGTGGCCGATAATGGTTCTACAGATAATTCTGTAGAGCTGCTTTATCGGGAATTTCCTACTGTGGGCCGCATTGTATTGCCGAAGAACTACGGCTTTGCCGAGGGGTATAACCAGGCTTTGCAGCAGATAGAGGCAGAATACGTGGTGCTGCTGAATTCCGATGTAGAGGTGACCGACCAGTGGCTCACACCGCTGGTGCAATATATGGATGCCCATGCCGAGGTGGCTGCTTGTCAGCCCAAGATACGTAGCTGGAGGCACAAAGGACAGTTCGAGTATGCCGGTGCTGCCGGTGGTTTTATCGACCGATACGGGTATCCGTTTTGCAGGGGGCGTATCATGAGTGAGGTAGAAGAAGACTGCGGACAGTACGACCAGGTATGTCCGGTGTTTTGGGCCACGGGAGCAGCGCTCTTCATCCGCTTGTCGGAGTATCGACAGGTAGGCGGACTGGATGGGTCATTCTTTGCCCATATGGAGGAAATCGATCTCTGCTGGCGGCTTCGTGCCAGGGGCAGGAAGTTGGTCTGTATTCCCCAAAGTGTAGTGTATCATGTAGGCGGCGCCACTCTGCAAAAGGAAAATCCCCGGAAAACTTATCTCAATTTCCGTAACAATCTCTTGATGCTGTATAAGAACCTGCCCGATTGCGAGTTGAAGTCGGTGATGCGTATGCGTAGGCTACTCGATTATGTAGCAGCCTTGCATTTTCTTCTGCAGGGTAATGTATCCAATGCCCGGGCTGTGATTCGGGCGCGTAAGGATTATGGTGCGATGCGTGCTGCTTTGGCTCCTCTTCGTGCAGAGAATTTGCGTCACACGGTAGCGCCTGTTATTCCGGAGCGGATGAAGGGCAGCTTGTTGTTGCAGTTCTATCTCAAGGGAAAAAAGTATTTCAGCCAATATCCTTTTCCCTTTTTATAAACGAAAAGTTTCCGGGCAGATGCTGCCGGCCCATAGCTACTCTTTGGTTGGTCTGTAGCTGGTCTTTTGCCAGCTTACAGATTAGCTATCGTTTCTTTGTCGCTCAGTATGGGAGCTGGTAGGGGAATGATTTCTTTAGTTCCATGCCCCCGCGCATTTACCCCAGCAGCGACAGTTCTCTGCGGTTGCAGCAGAGTTCCACGCCGGCCGTACGGATATCGGCCCCCATGGGTGGATTCCGTTTGGCCAATTTCAGTTCCAGTTGCTGAATGGCCGGAAAATTTCTCAGTAGCCTTTTGGCTATTCTGCCTGCCACGTGCTCCAGCAGCTTAGATGGAATCGCCATTTCGGCTTTCACCGTTTCATATACATCGGCATAACTCACGGTGTCGTTTACATCGTCTGTCCGCATGGCCCGGGAGATATCTACCTGCATGCGCAGACTGATGGTATATTCATTGCCTACCAAGGTCTCTTGCTCGCCTACACCATGATAGGCATAGCAATGTAATTGGTCTAGAAAAATAGTGCTTTGCATCTTCTTTTTAATAATTAAGGGGATAAGAGATTCCCTGTTTGTATTCATTTCACGGTCAAAGATACGGAGTTTTTTCAAATTATAGGGAAATCCCTATCAAGCTTTGGGGAAAATCTGCCCGACAAACCCTCTTATCTTGCTATCTTTGTAGCGTACTCTAGAATATCCATGCTTAACTGATGAATGATATGAAAAAGATAGCATTTTTACTTTTGTTATTGGGTGGTCTGCCCTTCATGTTGGCGGCGCAGAGCGTTGACGATGACCTTTATTACGTTCCCTCCAAGCGGAAAGTGGTGAAGAAAGAAGAGGTTCGCAAGGAACCGGCCCGGCAGACGGTAGTAGTGGAAAGCCATGCACCGGCTACAGTGGTGGCATCCGATGATCAGACGGCCATTGTGGTACGCAGCCGCAAATCCCGCTCACGCGACGTAGATGAATATAACCGCCGTTACGATTCGAAAGATTATTCGTTCTCTCGTGAAGACCAGACGCTTTATATCGATGAGCGCGATGACGATGATTTAGACGGTGAGTGGGTCAATGGTTTTGAAGGGTCGCAAGACGACTTTGAGTATGCCACTCGCATCATCCGTTTTCGCAATCCGCGCTTTGCTGTAAGTATCGGCAGTCCGTATTACTGGGACATCGTCTACGGACTGAACTCATGGGAATGGAATGTCTATACCGACGGCTTTTATGCCTATGCCTTCCCTACCTTCAGTAACCGTTTGTGGTGGGATTGGCGTTATGGTTCTTATGGTTGGGGCTGGGGATACCCTTCTTCCTATTATAGCTGGGGAGGCTGGTATGGGCCGAGTTGGAGTTTCAGTTGGGGCTGGCACAGTGGCTGGTGGGGACATCCGCACTACCATCATCACCATTATCACCCGCATTACCATTATCATCCGCACTATCATCCGGGCGGACATTGGGGTGGCCCTTATTGGAGCGATCGCACCTATACCAATCGTCGCTCCATCAGTGCACAGCGTCCGGTCACAGGCAGTCGTATTTCAGCCGGTTCATCTCGTCGGGGTGCCACTACTGTTACTCGCGGCAGCAGTTCGTCGCGTAGGGTAGTGGGTACGCGTTCTTCTACCTCTACTCGTAGCAGCAGCATCCGTACCGATGCCGGTTCTTCTCGTCGCAGCACGTATACGCGTCCCAGCAGCACGCGTAGCAGTTCCAGCAGTGTACGTGTGCGCAGCAGCCGTGCAGCCGAAGGCACGCGTTCTTCTGTCAGAAGTTCCTCACGTGGTAATTCTACCTACACGCGTGGTTCCAGTTCTTCCCGCGGCAGCAGTCAGATGAATACGCGCAGCCATTCCAGCCGTCGTTCAGAAGGCACCACACGTTCCTATAACAGCAGTCGTTCTTCATCTAGCCGGTCCAGCTATTCTTCGGGCGGAGGTTCTTATTCACGTTCCGGTTCTTACAGCGGTGGTGGAGGCTCTACTCGTTCCAGCCGTAGCAGTTCACGAGGCAGATGATTGGATTAAATCATTCATAAAAACTTGAATTATGAGACGAAAAATGATGATAGCAACCCTGGCTTTCCTGTCGGCTATGGGTATGCGTGCACAGACCATATACGATGGTGTGGGTCTGACAGACAGAGATTTGAACGGTACAGCCCGCTTTGTGGGGATGGGGGGAGCTATGGGAGCTCTCGGAGGCGATCTTTCTACCATCGGAGTGAATCCGGCTGGTCTGGGGATATTTCGCAGCTACGAGGCAGCCGTTTCATTTGGCCTTTCTTCGTATGGCAACGAGGCTAAGTATGCCGGCAAGGAATTTACCTCCGACAAGTTCCGTGGCGATTTCAACAGTGCCGGTGTGGTGATAGCTACCAAGATAGGCAATACCACTCCTCTGCGTTATGTGAATTTCGGTATTAATTATCAGCGGGTAAAGTCGTTCCACCGGGATATACAGATGAACGGAGAATTGAACGGTTTCACGCAGACCTCCCTGATGGCTAATCAGGCAGCCGGTATTCATAATTGGAAAAATTCATATACCAATCCCGAAATAGGCTGGCTCTCTGCCTTGGCTTACGACGGCTATCTGATTACCGACCTCATTTCTCAGCCCGATTTGGACAAACTCTTGCAAGCCAATCCGAATTTCAACAATTACAAGCCCTATATGGATGGCAACAAGCAGGTAACCAATCTGAAAGGCGACAAGATGTATTACACACCGGGTGATTATGTAGGTATGTATAGCGGCGGGTTTGCCGACTTTCGTTCGCAGGAGCGGGGTGGGATAGACCGCTTCGACTTCAACGTGGCTTTCAATCTCAGTGATCGTGTCTATCTGGGTATGACTATCGGTGCCTATACTGTGGATTATGACAAGTATTCTTATTACAGTGAAAACTTTGGATTGGGCGAAGGCTACGACCTGCAGACGTGGAGTTCGGTGGAAGGAAGTGGTTTCGATTTAAAGTTTGGTACCATTATCCGTCCGTTCGAATATTCTCCGCTTCGCATTGGTTTGGCAGTGCATACGCCTACTTTTTTCAACCTGGACTACAAGACCGAAGCCATGTTGCAGTCTGACGTGCTGAATGATTTGAGCATAAAGAATGAAATGGATATACCTGGGGGAGAAATCGGCAGCTACAGTGTAAATACCTACGACCAGGTGGGCGAGATGGTACGTGAATTTAAATTTCAGACTCCCTGGACCTACAATGTCAGCCTGGGATATACGGTTGATCAGTTCTTGGCTTTGGGAGCCGAATATGAATACAAGGATTACTCTTCGATGAAATTCAAGGATGTTGACGGCTATTCCGATGCCTTCGGACACGAAAATTCTACAACCGATTACTTGAAAGGAGTGCATACCTTGCGTTTGGGAATGGAATATAAAGTGATTCCGCAGTTTGCCTTCCGGCTGGGATATAATTACAGTACATCCGCTTTCGAGAACGGTGCTTTTAAAGACCTTCCTATCAATTCCATTCAGACGGACACTGATTTTTCAAACTCAGAATCTCTGAGCAACTATACGTTGGGTGTGGGTTATCGTGGTAAGCGTGTCTATGCAGACTTAGCTTATAAGTATTCTTCTTATAAATCAGACTTTTATCCGTTTGATATGTTTGATGGTGAAGCGCTTCAGCAAGCCACCAAGATGACCGATACCCGCAGTCAGGTGTTGTTCACGTTGGGCTTCCGCTTCTGACAGGTTGTTCAAGAAGCAGTTTGAATTGTATTCAGAGCGTGTTGCATTTACGATAGCTGATTGATGAAAAGCTATCCTACCTCTTTAAGAAGAAGATAGAAGTTGCCTGTTAGGTAATACCAATCGGCTAACGAAGACATAAAAAAACTGGAGAATCCAATGGACTCTCCAGTTTTTTTATGATAGGTGGAAGGAATTACTTCTTGAAGTAACGGTTGTACAGACCTTCGAAGCCTTTACCGTGACGAGCTTCGTCCTTGCACATTTCGTGAACTGTATCGTGGATAGCATCCAAGTTCAGTTGCTTAGCACGAGTAGCGATGCGCTTCTTGTCTTCGCAAGCACCAGCTTCAGCGTTCATTCTCTTTTCCAGGTTAGTTTTTGTATCCCATACGCAGTCGCCCAGCAGTTCTGCGAACTTAGAAGCGTGTTCTGCTTCTTCCCAAGCGTAACGCTTGAAAGCTTCAGCGATTTCAGGATAGCCTTCGCGGTCTGCCTGACGGCTCATAGCCAAGTACATACCAACTTCTGTACATTCACCCATGAAGTGGTTGTTCAGGTCCTTGATCATTTCATCGTCGCAACCTTTAGCTACGCCTACTACGTGTTCGTCAACGAATACCAGTGCACCACCTTCTGCAGCTTCTTCTACTTCAACAAACTTGCTGGCAGGAGCTTTACACAACGGACACTTTTCAGGAGCTGCATCACCTTCATGAACGTAACCACATACTGTACATCTAAACTTTTTCATTTTCTTTCAGATTTTAAATTATTACTTGAATTAGTTATTTCTTTGGAGTCTTTATTATATAGTAAACACTCTATCTTACATATTGTTCGCTTTCTCCGTTTTTCCCTCCTGCTGGCAGTGCTGGCAGATTCCTTTATAATAATAATGAATCTCTTGCACCTGATGCCCACTAAATTCAGTAGCTTCTGGCAGCGATGGAGCTTCTTTCGGAAAGATATCGTAGATGCAACCACACTGTTTGCACAAGAAATGGCTGTGCGGGTCGGTGTTGGCATCGTAGCAGGTATTCCGCTCATCAATGGTCAGTGTCAGTGCTGCCCCTTCTTCACTCAACAGTTTCAGCGTGTTATATACTGTTGTTTTCGATAGGGTAGGCATACCCGGCGATAAAGCCGTATATATTTCATCCACTGTGGGGTGCGTAAGGTGTTCCATCAAGTATTGCATGATGGCAATCCGTTGCACGGAAGGCTTGATGTGGTGGTATTGTAATCTGCTTACTGCATCCATAATTGTTCTCGTTTTACAAAGTTGTAATTATTACAATCTTGTTTCGCTTGCAAAGATAGATATACTTTTCAAATTACCAAAACATCTGGCAAAAAAAATAGAGAAGAGTGCTATAAAACACATCTTCTCTATTTAATAGGGTATAAATCAGTGGATATTCTTATTCTCCTATTTCATCCAGAATATCAGAAGGTACGCCCGGGCATCTTTCAAATTTCTGAATGTCATCCGGATTCTCTTTACCAGTCCAGGTCATGGTACCTGTAGTAAGCAGGTCGGTTACGATGTATGAATCATTCCAAGAGCCATTTCCGAAGTCATATCTGCCGCTGATTACGTAGCCGTAGCGAGTGTCCTTCGTCACGTTGAATTTGCCTGTTTTCAGGTCAGCATACATGCTGTCGAATTTTTGGTACATTTTAAAGGTCTTGTCTCGTCTGCTGAAGGTAATGTAGCAGTAGCTGCCTTCTGCCAGCGCTGCTCCGTTCCATTCTGTCAGTTTCCATGTGCCATCCAGGTTGGCGGGAGTTACTTCCAGGGTAGTCAGTACCTCATCGTCGTCGTCGCTGCAGGCAGCGAAGCTGAAGAGCATCAAGAAAAGAGCCATCATTCTAAAAAGGGTTTTCATATCTCTTTTATTTTTTATCTTTTGATTAGTACTTTAATTGTTCTTTCCGATGGTTTACCGTTTACTCCGTCTAGAATGATAGACAAAGTCTTTTCGTCGGTATCCAGCAGCGTTATTTTTTCTGGTTCAAGTGAGATGACCAGATCTCCTTCCTGTCCGGGTTGTATAACCTCGGGCTCTGTGTGTAATGTCAGTCCGGCAGGCAATAGCATGGCTTTCAGTTTCAGAGGTTGCTCGCCGCTGTTGGCGCATGCTATGCGTTGCTTCTTTGTTTTTTCACTCAGCTGAAATTCCACTTGCTTTTGTGTCAGTCGCAGGTGTCCCATGCTTTGCGGCAGGTGACTCCATTCGTCGCCGGCTTTTACATAGCCTGTCAATGACAGCCGCGCCACAGGAGATTGATTGGACAGATTGGTATATACCAATGCTTCTGCATCCACTGTTCCGGGGCGGTTTTTGGGATGAAACGTCAGTTCTATCCTGCTTTCTTCCTGCGGGGCCAGTGGCTTTTTACTGAATACTGCTCCTGTGCACCCGCAACTGGTAGTTACCTTGGTCAGGGTCAGGGGTTGCTGGCTGACGTTGCGAAAGCGGAAACTTACCGTGCGGGGCTGGTCCTCTTCATTCAGTGTACCTACCGAAAGCCGGCAGGTATCAAACTGCAAGAGGCGGTTGCCATCTTGCATGAGGGCAGGATGCACTTTGGCTTCGATTTCCTCGCGTGTCATGAGTTTCCATTCCTGCGCATGGAGCGCAGGAAGGAAACCTGTCAGTAAGGCTGTCAAGGGAATCAGTTTTATCAGTTTTTGCAACTTCATCTCACTCACTTACTATACGATTATAACCAACCGTTGTTACCGGCATTCTTACGAACTGTAATCGTAATGGTTTGTGTATGGTTACCAGCTTGGATGGTAGCTGTAGTGCTGCCATCGGCCACACCTGTTACAGTCAGGATGCTGCCCTGTATGTGGGTAGTGGCTACGCTTTCATTGGCTCCAGAGCAGCTGTACGTCCATCCTGCTTCAGCCTTGAAGTAGCGCGAAAGGTCGATAGAGGCTTCCTTGCCGGTAGCCACGTATACGTTGGGCACCTTCATGTCTACTCCCTTGTTGCTGATAGCACCGAGTAAGGCCGTTGCATCTACCAGTTTACCCATTTTACCCTTCCGGGAGATGAGCTCCATCCGAGTAGCCGAAGCACCGAATGTGCTGTGGTTGTAGTAATATACCTTTTCCACTTTTTCGTCGTAGTGGTTATAGAACTCACTGTTGGCTGTTTGTATCATCAGCTCCTTGAATTCAGCTGCCTTGAAGTGGCGGCGTTCCTTCACTGCATACGACAATCCCAATGCTGCTACACCCGATACGTGCGGACAGGCCATTGAAGTACCTTCCATATATGCATAGGCAGGCTGGCCGTTCTTGATGGCTGTAGAGAGAATCAGACCTTGTGTATCTCCTTCCCAGTTTGTGAGGTCGTCTGCTTTACCCGGAGTACCGTAATAGTCACCGTCGCCACCCGGTGCACAGAGGGTGATTTCTGCGCCGTAGTTGGTATAGCTCGACGGAGTAAAGTCGGCTGCGATGGCACTTACCGAAATACATTTGGAATATCCAGCCGGGAATGAAGAAGAAGGAGCATATTCGTTACCCGATGCGAAGATGGCCAGACCGCCGTCTATCACGCCGTTGGGCGAACCTGCGTTGTGGATGAAATAATCCAGTGCTTCTTTTTCCAATGGATATTGGTTTTCCCAGTCTTGTTCGTTTTTCGGTCCGGGTACATATCCCAGTGCTTCGTTAGCGTCGGGTGAGTTGTAACCCCAGCTACATTGCAGGATAACCGCACCGTTGTCGGCAGCATATTTGATGGCTTTGGCTTCTGCTGCCAGGGTAGCTCCATACTGGCCGTCGAACAATTGGCAAGTCATGATCTTCACACCGCTGTTCTCGGTACCGTCGCCACCGGCGATACCGCTTACACCTGTTCCGTTACCGTTTACTGCAGCGATGGTACCTGCTACGTGTGTGCCGTGACCGGTATCTTCTGCCGATGTCCAGCTGATAACGCCCGTGTTCTTTACGAAGTTATAACCATAGCGGTCGCCCTTGTAGCCGTTGCCATCTTTGTCTTCCGTAGAACCGATTTCTTCCGATTCATTGGTCCACATGTTGGCTTTCAGGTCGGGGTGACTCCACATTACGCCTTCATCGAGCACTGCTACGATGATAGAAGGGTCGCCCTTGCAGGATTTCCAAGCTTCTACGCAGTTCACATCGGAACCGGCGATGGCTTCGGCACGGCCTTCTTTTACGAAGGCGTAGCTACCTTTGTTTTGGTAGTGCCATTGGTGTTTCAGACCCGGATCGTTGAATGCCAGTCCTTCATCTGTACGTGTCACGTATTGCAAGTCGTTAGCCGAAAGATACAGCGGTTTCTTTTTCGGGTCGTAGGCGCGCTGAATGGTGGGGTTGCTCTGAATCTTGGAGATTTCACCCAACTTTCTCAGCTGACGGGCAGCTTCCTTCAAGTCGGTGTTTTTATCAAAGCGTACGATGTACCACAGGTGCATACCGGCTTCACGGGTGCGAGCTTCTGTTTTCGGGTCTACCGGGAACACTCTTTCAAAGTGATAAGCACCCAGAATGCTGAGTACCTCGTCGGTAGAAGGAATACCCGAACGGGTAGATACCCCGCCAGCGCGTGTCAGCGTCTGGTCCAGGATATCACTCATTTCAGGGACGAACTTGATGAGCAGTTCGCCGTCTGCTGCTCCCATCGGGATTTCTATTTCAGGAACCTGTGAGGTGGCATTATCAGCCACCCAATCGTTGTCCTGGCAAGAAACCGCCGTCAGGGCGCATGCAAGTGCATAAATATATACTTTCTTCATAGGTTATTTCTTTTGTTATTCTGGTTTTATAATTTCATCGTCACCTGATACTTCGTATTTTCCTTTGTAAAGCGGGTAAGCTTTGAAGTAGTATTCAAAGTTGGTCGGTGCGTTGCTGAATTGTACCGGTGCTCCCTTTGAGTCGCGACCCATTTCCTGTTGGTTGAAGATCAGTACTTCGGGGAACCAATCCAGCAGATGCGGATGATACAGTAACCATTTAGGCAGTTCGCCGGTAAAGTAGTTCAGGTTCAGCGTCAGTCTCTTGGCATTCGGCAGAATCTTCGGGATATTCTTGTCTTTCAGGAAAGACAGGGTATCCTTGGGCAACTCGTTGCCTTCCCATACCGGAATTTCAGTTCTGCCTTCATAGGTAGGCAATGAACCTTCCAGGTAGTTGTACGACAATACCAGTTCTTCCAATGTATCCCACAAGAACAGTTGGTCGATTTCTCTCGGATCCTCGTTCATATTGATGTGGAAGCCCAGTTCTGTATCTTTGTTGTACTGAGTGTCCTTCAGGCTGTTCACTGTCCAGCGGCGGTTACCGTTCAGCATCAACTTTCTCAGTGCAGGGAAGTTCTCTTTGGTCAATACAGCCGGTACACCGGTAAAGTTGTTGGCACTCAAATCCAGTGATACCAATGTTTGGCCCAACTTCTTGAAATCTTCCGGCAACGATACCAGACCGTAGCCGCCAATCTGCAAGTTCTTCAAGTATTTCAGTTCGCAGATATGGTTTTCCAGTGCAATGTTCAGCAACATGGTATTGGCATTACCGTATACTTGGAAAGTTTCCAGGTACTTCAGGTATTTTACTTCCTGCGGAAGTGATTCCTTGGTAGTAACGGTACCGAAGTTTACTGAGCGTACGCGGCCTACTGCCTCAGCAGAGGGCAAACCCTTGTCCGTCCGTTTCCACAAAGTTACATTCTCCCAATACATCATGTTTTCGCTGAAGTTGAAAGCGATGTCCGACTGCAGGCGTTCGTGGATGGTCTGAATAGCCAAAGAGTCACCGGCACGGTCGTCTGTAATTACGGGCGAAGCAGCCTGTGTTACTAGAATCGGAGTGATAGTTATCTCTTCGTCAGCTTTCAATCCCTCCTTCAAAGGTTCGAAGTTGATTTTAGCCTGACGCTCTATCCATTCCGGATTCATCTTCCATTCGAAGCGTACTTTGTATGTTTTCGGGCGGGCACTTTCCAGATTGAATACCGGCTCGTTTTTCTTTTCCACCCAAAGCCAGTCTTTCAGCTTGTTGTCTTCTTCCGGTTGGTCGGCTTTCGGCTGCTTTTCAGTAAGCCATTCATAGACAATCTTAAAAGGTACGTTGGCTGTGATAACAGCTTCGAAGTGACGTTTGTTATACAAGTCAGAAGCCTTCAGGTCAACTTTTGTTTCTTTTACATAAATCATTTTGCCATAACCCAGCTGTGTTACGGTAATCACCTGCGGAGTCTGACCTTTCGGCATGAAGCGAATTTCTGCTTCACGCACCTCGTTCTTCAGTGCTTCGTCGATGCTGATGACGCACTCTGTGTTGCCAAAACCGTTGGCTGGCGAGATGCTCAGCCACGGTTCGGATGATTTAGCCACCCATTCTCCTTCCGAGCTAACGGTGACTGTTTCTTTGCCTCCTTCTGCATTGGCAGCCACTTCAGTTGTACTCAGGCTGAAGCCGCTGATGGCAGCATTGTCGTCGTCGTCATCGCATGCGGTGAATACGCCCAGACAGAGGACCAATCCTAATGCTATTTTAAGTAAATGTTTCATTTTCCTGGTTTATTCTAATTAATCCAACAACATATCGCAACCCTGAATGTTTTGCGTCTTGTCATAAATCAGCTGGTATTGGCCGGCTTGGATATATGGGCATACCATGCTCAAGTCGATAGAGATATTCGGATTGTCCTTAATCTCGAAGATACGGATAAACGGTGAAATCTTATCTTCAATCCTGCGCAAGTCGTTAGAACCGATGAAGAATGCCATCAAGCTGGGGCAAGTGTACAGTCCCGTAGGCCATTGGCTCAAGCAGCGGTTACCGTCGTCATCGCGTTGATGGCGGATACCGAATACTGTAAGGCTCTTACAGTTCAGCGGAGCTACCGGGAATTCAGCAAACTGATTGTAGCTAAACTCGATACCGTAGATGTACGGCATATTTTCCGGAACGAAATCCTCGAAAGGAATTTCTTTCAGCTTATTGAACTGGAAGTCCAAACTGGTCAGCAGGTGAGAGTTCTTACCTACCAGGTCACCTTCTTTGATGGTGGTCATTCCGTTAGCCTGCAGAATCAGGATACCCAGCGGCGAACCCTTCTTGATGAGAACTGCCGGGAATTTTTCCAGGTGGTTGTACGATAAATCCAGGTTATTGGTATTCACACCGCGGTGGTTGTCTCCGTTTTGCATACCGGTAATTTGGTTGTGTGCAAAACTGATAGAACCGATTACGTACTTAGACGCAGCGTTGAAGATGTCGGGCATTTCTGTCAGCTTGTTATACGTACAAGTAAATGCTTCCATGTCGTAGTATCCGCAGAAATAACCGTCTACAGCTTCGATTTCAGTAATTTGGTTGTAGTCCAGATATACCTTTGTCAGGTTGATTTCCTTACCGAACGCATTGGCCTTAGTGATGTAGTTATTGGTCAGGTCAATCAAGCCCAGTTTCACCATCTTCTTCAGTTTCTCGTATTCAGGCATGGCTTTCAGCTTGTTGTAGCCCAGGTACAGTACCTGAATCTTTTCACCACTCTTTCCTTCGATAAACTCTTCCCAGTTTTCCAGCAGCTTTTCGCCAGTAATGTTCTGGTTGCAAGCCACGTTCAGCATCTGCAGTTCAGGCAGTTCGGTCAACATGTTCATCGGCAGTGAAGTCAGATCCTTACAGTTATAGATTTCCATATCTGTCAGCATCTTGAAGTTGTTCCAGCTCCAGTCGCTTTCTTCTTCTTCAAACTGCTTGCGGTAAGCAGATTCCGGTCCGTCTACCAGATTTTCGCAGAAGTTATCTACCTTGATAGGAGAGTTGGCAATGAAGAAGTTTTCCAGTTGTGTACAACGCATCAATGCTTTAGAGATACCGGTAATCTCGTTGGTCAGGTTACCGAACTGTACGTCCTTCTTATCAATGCGGTTGCTCTTCTTGATAGGCTTGAAGTTCGGGTTAGCGTTGATACCGTCAATCAGAATCTGTGAAAGGTTCTCGCGGATATCTTTATAGAGGAACTTCTGTTCGTAGTCCATACGGATTCTCTTCCGTTGTTCCGGTGACATGAATGCACCTACGCCTTCGAACAAGTGTCCGCCGATGAGTTCATCGTGAGCACCCAGGTTCAAGATGCGCAGTTCAGTCAGCTGTCCGATAGCATCGGGCACCACACCTCTGGCACCGAAGCCCGAGATGACGAGTGAAGCCACACGGCCGTTTTCCAGCAACTGTACGCCCGGCTGGTCACCCCACATGTCAATTTCCTTGTCGAAATTCCAGTTACATCCCATCGGAGCAGCCTCACCATGGTATTTCCAGTTCGGACCATCCAATGCTTCCCAAATAGCTTTCAGTGCTATGTAGTCTTTGAGGTATTCAGCAGTGGCACTCAACTGGATGGGCACTTTAGCTTCCGTTACTTGGTTATCTTTCACGAAGAAAGTTTCCGAAGCAGGCACCTTTGCAATTTCCAGCAGTCTGCTGGTTTCGCATTTCTTATCAGAATAAGTTTCGTAAGCGCTGATCTGGTAGCTTCCAGCCTTCAGCCAAGCTGTAGTATCGCAGATGGCATAGCCGTCTTTCAGATTTTCCACATACTTCACAGATACCTTCTTGATGGTATCCAGTTCTTGTGTGAAGAGGTTTTTTACGATGATGTTCACCCCTTTGATGTTAGAGAACGGATAATCTTCGTAGCCGCTACCTGCACGAGAAGCAGCTTCTGCTTTCGGCAATCCGTGCTTAATCAGCTTGAAGTTTACCATACCGCGAGGCACAGCGTCTGCAAAGAGGTCTTGTACCTTCAGACCGCCGGCTACTATATCAAATTTATAGTCGCCCGGAGTTCCTGCATAAATCTGTTCATCCAGCTTATCGTACAGATAAAAACCAATCAGTTTATAATTACCTGCCAGCAGTTCCAGTTTGTCACTGCGCAGACCAAATTCAGCGTTTTCAGCATTGTAGCTGTTGAGCATCAAGGTTTGTTCGATGGTGCTTCCGTCATAGATCATCACCACCTTGATTTTCTTGGCATCACCCAGCTTGTCCAGCATGTCGATGCCTCTAGTTTCTGCTCCCTTGGTAGCAGCCGATGCGCTCTTGTAGAGTTTGAACTGCACGTAGCCGAAGGCTGTCTGCTGCAATTCATCGTCGTCATCGTCGCAACCGGTGAATACCGTTGTCATCAGCAGCAAACCGATGACAAAGGGGATGAAGTGGAATAATTTATTTATTTTCATTCGATTTTAATTCAATTGCGTAATTATGTTTATTTCTTAATTACAAGTACCATTTTGTTCTGGTAGTTTTGCTTGAAGACTACATGAATATCTTTTTCCAAGGGCAGATTGTCTCCAATCCAGAAGCTCAGTTTGTCTTCAGCCATTTCACCGAGGTCTGTAACTTCTTTATCGCCCATCCATGCTGAGTATTCCCAGGCACCTGATAAATTCGGTTTGATGAAGAAAGAGTTTGCACTGCTAGATGGAACCGAGTAAATCTTGTCTGTACCATATTCGCTGATGATGCCTTCTTCTGTGACCTTAGTCAGTTCGATTTTCTTGTTTTGGTTGTCTGTTACTTCCAGCGGAGCTGCATCTGCTGAACCGCTCATATCTTTTTGTACGAAGTTCATCAGCAGATTATTTTCTGTATATTCATATTTCAGCTGTTGCATGGTAGTTTCCGGATTCAGTTCAAACAATCCGTTTTCACCGAATGGTTCATCTGCTATTTTATTATAGAGTGCTTTTGGGAATACGAACACGTATCCGGTGCGTTCTTCTTCGCTTTCATCTACCGTAACACGCACTTTACCATTTTCGTACTTAGTAACATGCATCCAGTTTACATTATCTTCCGGACATACGCTGAGGCGGTACATCGTCATGCCTGACTCTTGGTATTCTTCTACGAAAATCGGTTCGAACTCATCATCCTTTGCAGTGATAGTAAACTCCACGAATTTGCGATATTCACTAATAGTTTCTTCTGTTCCAGATATACCTGAGTTGGTCTGATAGTAGGTCTTACCATCTTTAGCTACTGTCCAGTTCCATTGTTTCGGTCCTTCGTAGCTCATAGCTTCGGGGTTCATACCCTTGTAGTCTACAGCATACGTATATACGCTCTTACCTTCTTCATCCTGGAAGTTGAGGTTACCTTTCTGAGCATATTTGCTGAAGTCGGGGCGGTTATCGATTACCTTAATACCGAACAGCACTTCTTTGTTGGCAGTACCCACGATAGAACCGCCTTCGATGCTCAGCCATTCCGGACGGTTGGTAGCTGCAAAGCGGAAGTTAGCTTCAGCTTTGTATTGGATGAAGTTGTCGTAGCCAGCTTCGATACCTTCTTCAGCAGAAACTTCTACCCAAGCATCGCCTTCGCCTTTCTTATAGAGTTTGAACGTACGTCCGGCAGCGTTGCGAGTTACCTCGGCCAATACAGCTTCCTGACCGTTCATGCGGATGATGATAGAAGCTACGGTAGCCTGATCGTATTCCTGACCTTCTTCAGAGATACCGATAGTTACGGTTTGCTTGCCTGCTTTACCTGAGATAGCGTATTCTTTTACACCTTCTGCAGCCTTGGCAGCCGGAGTTTCTTCCGTAATGAAGTAGCACCAAGTGGTGGAAGAAGTCAAGGTCCAGTCGGCCACTGCATCAAATGTCAAGCTCTTTGTTTCGTTTACAGCACCGCCAATTGTTTGCTTTTCAGGGAAGGTTACAGTGGCTACGTTGTCATCGTCATCGTCGCATGCTGTTACAGCGAAAGCCATCAACAGGCTGATGAAAAACCATCCCAACGTAAATTTGTTCTTTTTCATCTTATTCTAATTTTTTTTGTTTCTTGTAAATTATTTCTTTTCAAAGTCTGTTTTTACAGATTCAGATACCAGCATGCTGCCTTCCAGATAAAGTCTCTTGGCTTCGTCTGCGCTTACCCATTCAATGGCGCTGGCAAAGGTACCTACTACGTTGTTTCCTGCCATGCCCGGTACATACAGCGTGAAGTACTGGAAGATGAATTTTTCGCAGGCACTGTAGTAAGATAAGCCGCTCTTAGGCTGATACAGGTGGATGTAACCATCGCCGTAGTTGGTACCGAAAGCTTCGGCCGTAGAGGCAAAAACCTGTTCGTCCATCTCAATCAGCGGATTCAGAATATCGTTTGTCGTGAAGCGGATTTTCACGTCGTAGCCGTCGTAGAAGAAATCCTTCATGATGATGGTATTTTCTTCTTCCGTATCGATCACTGTCTTAACCAGGCGGTTGTCTACGTTGGGCATGAATTCCTGCATGTAGGTAGAAGTCAGTACGGCATAACCGTTGAACAGGTTGATGTCGAACGGACAGCACTTTTGCAGCACTACTTTCGCCTCGTAGTTGTTATCATACATATTCCATTGGTTCTCTTTCTCTGTGAGCAGGCGCAGAGTCAGTCCCAGTGAGTCGGTTACTGCAATGGCATCGTAGTTACCGCGGATGCGCACGTTGGCAGAGCGTTCACCAGCCTTGATGGTGATGGTGTTTGATTCAATGGTATAGTGCTTGCCCTCGATGGCATTGCTTTTCTTCTCTATTACCTCCACAGCCATGGTGCGGTCATAGTCACAGGCTTGGGTGGCAGCTACGGGGATGTCGAAGACTTCCTCGTTATTTTGCACCGCCAGCACTGTCAGCGTATCCGAGAACAGGACATAATTGGGACCGTCGTAGGTCTGGCGATCTGCGTCCCCACAGCTGCTTGTGGCAAACAGCAGCACGGCCAGCATGGCCATCAGTCCGTAGTTTATCTTTCTCATTGTTATACTTATGCTTTATTATTAATGAAGTTATTCTTATTTGTTGCTTTCATTGGGCTGAATCTCGCTGCCCGGTGAATCCAATTCATGTTTCGGGATGGGCCATACGAAGCGCACGTCGTCTGCTTCGATTTTCAGCGAGCTACCGTTAGCCAATGACTGTTGCTGCGGTTTGCGTTCGAAGCCTTTGTGCCAGCGTTTCAAGTCTTGCAGACGGAAACCTTCCATATAGAGTTCGCGTACACGTTCTTCTTCGATAATTTCCAGCCAGTTTTGTTTGGTCACCGAGATGGCACCGTTGCCGCCTTGGAAGCGAGCCTTGCGCAGGTCGCTAAGGTCTTTGCTGGCACCGCCCATGTTGTCTTGGTTGGCACGAGCTTCGGCACGAATCAAGTACTGTTCCGACAGACGGAATACTTTCGGCATACATACATGGAGCATGTTCTGAGCCATGAATTGTTCGTTACCGAAGTATTTAGCTACCAGCGGCCACTGCAATCCGTGCGGATAACCTGTAGGCTGACTTACGAAGTTGGCCTGGAAGCGCAGGTCTTGTTCGGTATACAAGTTCAGTACCCAAGTAGCCGGTACATAGTCGGGCTTGAAGCTCTGGAAGTCGTAGTTGAAGAAAATCTGACCCAATGCACCTCCGGAACTGCTTATCGTCATACCTACTTTCCAGATGATTTCAGTACTTTCGTCGTTCGACCACATGTACTGGTAGGCATTCTGGTTACTGGTAATCATCTGGTTTACGTTCGACAGGCGGTAGTGATTGCTTTCAATCACCTTCGTTGCATACTTCTCGGCATCTTTCCAATTCTGCATGTACAGAGCTACGCGAGCGCGCAGTGCATATACGGTGAATTCGCAGAAATACGGAGTGCTGTAGAGCTGGCCGTTGAAATCTTCTTCCAGTTTCAGATAGTAGGCAGCTCTGTCCAGATCGTCCAATACAAACTGGTAAGAAGCTTCCAGTGAAGAGCGGCGGGTAGGTTCATCACCGTCGTAGTGAGATTTCAGTACCACACCCAGTTCATCGGCAGCCGTAGCGGGGTCGTAAGCCTTGCAGAACAGCTTGATGAGTTCTGAATACGCCAATGCACGGGCAAAGTAGGCTTCGCCGCAATACTGGTCCAGACGGTCCAGGTCTTCATCGTTGGTGGTGTTCTGGCGTACGCGGTCTACGTTGTCCAACATGAAGTTACAGCGAGTAATTACATTGTACAGTCCGGCATATACCGATTCGTATTCAGGTTCGGTAGAAAGAATGTTCCAGCGCCAGGTATTACCAAATTGGTTGGAGTAGCCGTTTACCGCATAAGCCAAGTCTGCCTGTATATCGGGCAGCAGGGTGAGGTAACCGCTGTACAACGCTCCGTTCAGCCAGGAAGAATAGATACCGATAACGGCCTGGTCTACTTCATCCACGGTGGTGATGGCTTGGTCAGACGGCACCATGTCATCCGGATACTTGTCCAGACAAGAGGTGGTGCTGAATGCCACAGCAGCCATGAGCAGATAGGTTTTTATATTTTTCATTTTCATTGATATCGTTAGTATTTAGTTTTAGAAAGAGAGTTCTACACCGAACGAGTATTGGCGAGACATCGGATATTGTGCCTGATACATGTTGGTGAACGCTTCCGGATCGAGTCCGCTAAACTTCGTGAAGGTCAGCAGGTTCTGTCCTTGTGCATAGATGCGTGCGTTGGTGAAGAAATTCGTCTTTTTCAGCCAGCTTTGCGGCAGCATGTAGCTGATCATCAAATTCTTCAGACGCAGGAAGGAAGCATCTTCCAGGAAGCGAGAGTCCATCTGCGGCGTTACGCCCCAACGGGGGATGTCGGTCACGTCGCCCGGTTTCTTCCAGCGGTCGTAGAGCAGACGCTTGGATTGGTTGAAGCCGGTATAGAGTCCGTTGCTTTCTTCAAAGAAGCGGTCGTTGTTGAACATCCAACGGTCGGCCACCCAGCTGAACTGTGCATTTACAGAAATGCCTTTCCAGGTGAGGGTAGTACCGAAACCTCCTTGCCAGGGGGCCAGGTAGTTCTTGCCCACCATCACTTTGTCCGACTCGCGGAATTCGTTGGTGATGTTGCCGTCTTTGTCGTACCACAGCGGGTCACCGTTCACGGGGTTTACACCGGCATAGCGGTTGATGTAGAATTCACCGTAAGGACGGCCTACTACCCATTTGGTAGAAGTGTTGGGCAATTCGTATTCCTGTACACCGTTATACAATTCTTTGATTTCGTTCTTGTTGTACGATACGTTGGCATTGACATTCCATACGAAGTCTTTCAGGCGCAGCACGTCGGCATTTACGGCCAGTTCCACACCCATGTTGGTCATCACACCGATGTTGTCCCAACGATAACCGTTGTTGCCTTCAGAGTAAGACTGGGGTACTTCCATCAAGATGTCGCTGGTGCGCTTGTGATAGAGTTCCAAGTCTACGTTCAGACGGTCGAAGAATCCCAGGTGGAATCCCAGGTTGGTGGTCCAGGTAGTTTCCCAGCTCAGCTTTTCGTTACCTTTCTGTTGCGGTGCGATACCGGCCACATCCATGTATCTCCAGCCGCCGCTTACCAGTGCCAGGTGGTCGAAGTAAGGAATTTCAGAGTTACCCGATGTACCTGTACTGAACGATACTTGTGCATTGTGCAGCCAGTTCAGATTCTGCAGGAATTTTTCTTTCTTGGCGTTCCACATCAAACCCAATGACCAGAACTGACCCCAGCGGTGGTCTTTACCGAAACGTGAAGAAGCATCGGTACGGAGGCTCAGGTCTACGTAGTAACGGTCGTCGTAGTTATATTCGGCACGGCCGAAGAAAGACAGGAAAGAGTAGGCAGCGCTGTTGTCTTGCCAGCTGGAAGCACGCGTACCCGAAGTTACATTGGTCAGATAGTCATTGTTCTGATTACGGGTAGTTACGTTGAATCCTTCTGCGCGATAGTCCACGCCTTCCTGACCCAGCATCACATTGAAGTGATGGTCGCGGTTGATATCGAAGCGATAGTTCACCGTATTGGTAACAGTGAGGTTCAGAATATCGTTAGACTGACGTCCTGCCACACCCAGCCCGTTGTTCAGCTGGTAGCTGGGGAACGACTGCATAAATCCGGTGGAGTGCGTGAAGTCTGCACCAAACTGTACGCGGTAAGTAAGGTTCTCTATCGGAGTTACTTCGGCAAAGAGTACGCTCATCACCTTGTACTTCTTATTGGTTACGGGGTTGTTGTCCATCCATTCGATGGGGTTTACCGTAGTACCTGTCCATCCGCCGTTGGCATTGGTAGCCAAAGAGCCGTCCGGGTTATAAGGATTCCAGTAGGGCAACATAAAGCGGCAAGCCGAAATGGGCGAAGACAAGCTGTATGAACCCGCATCGGCCTGTTCTACCTCTTCATAAGTTACCATCGAGTTGGTACCCACCTTCAGCCAGTTGCTGGCTTTTACCTCAGCGTTGGCACGTACAGAATAACGGGCAAAGGTAGAACCCTGTGCAATACCGTCTTGGTCGTAGAAACTTCCCGACACAAAGTAATTCAATTTTTCGGTAGCGCGGCTGATAGAGAGGTCGTAGTTCTGCAACATGGCCTTGTCGTTGAACACCATGTCTCTCCAGTTTACATCCGTCTGGCTCAGTATATCGTAGTTCTGTCCGGCGTCCAGTCCTACTTCTTTTTCAAACTGAATGCGTTCAGCAGTGTTCATCAGGTTCCATTCACCCTTGGCCAGCTGAGAAATACCCCATTGTGTGCGCAGCGTGATGTGAGCCTTGTCCATAGCTCTACCACGCTTGGTTGTAATTACCACTACACCGTTGGCCGCACGGGCACCGTAGATAGACGTAGAAGAAGCATCCTTCAATACGGAAATGCTTTCGATGTCGCTCGGGCTAATGGTGTTGAAATCGCTGCTCGAGATGGGCACACCGTCGAGAATAAACAACGGAGAAGTACCGGAGTTGATAGAGTTGGTACCACGAATCTGGAAAGCTGCCGCCTTGCTGGGCTCACCAGAATTCGACATCACCATCAAGCCGGGTGTCTGACCCTGCAGTGCCTGGTCGAAACCTGCAGCCGGAACGCTTTCCAGTTTCTCAGACTTCACTGTAGAAACAGAACCGGTTACCGTTCCTTTTTTACGAACTCCGTAGGCCACTACCACTACTTCATCCACCAGCTGTGCATCGCTTTTCAGCGTGATGTCCAGCTTTTGTGTCTGTGGAGTCACTACGTGCTGCTGTTGTTGCATACCGATGTATGAGAACACCAGTGTAGCTTGAGCAGCGCCTTTGATCTCAATGGAGTAGTTACCATCGATATCGGTAATAACTCCATTATTAGTACCCTCTTGCATAATGGCTACACCAATCAGCGGTTCATTGGTTTCTGCTTCAATGACCGTACCCTTCACTGTAAAGTTTTGGGCAATAAGCGATTGGACCGCTATTACGGCAAGAGAGACGAACAAAAGAAATCCTCTTTTCATCTCTGTTTTTTAAGTTAATGATATAATTGAATTGTTTTAAAAAAGTTTCTCTGCCAGTTTTTCTATTATATATGTATATTCATAAATAAATTGCGCTATGAACACGCTTGTTTCATATCGTCTCTTCGTTTAACGTTTCTCTTAACTGTTAATATTATGTCAAAAAATGTGCTTTTAATTTGTTCTGTCAAGGTGCTCATAATTGCATTTAGATTAAAAAATCGCACAAATATACCTAAATCTTTTGTATTTTCTTAATTTTTGTAAGGTAATAAAGGATGTATTTGTTTGCATTTTATAGGAATAAACTTCCTTTTTGCTAGCCAAATACCGCGTTTTTAGCTTATTTTTTCTTTGTTTTGGGTTTGAAAGGTCGTTTTAGTAGAGTTTTGGAATACATTTGCAGGATAGTTAAATAAATCAAATAGTACGTTATTTGTATAAAACTGTATGATTGTTGCATATTTATCGTAAAGACGTTCTCTTTGCCATTTTTTTAAGAATTTGTCGTATTGGTGGAATAGATTCTAAAACAAATGCGTAATTTTGCGCACACCTTTATATAGTATATAGGGGGTATACAGCTGCATTGTTCCGCGCAAGCAGCTGCATGAGTCAACGCAAGCGGTTGCAAGTGCCCATGCAGGCAGTTGCATGGGCACTTGCAACCGCTTGCTTGTCAACAGAGATTATTTATATATAGGTAGCCTATGAATTACGGATATGTAAAAGTGGCAGCAGCTGTGCCCCGCCTAAAGGTGGCAGACTGCAAATTCAATGCCGATGAGATTGAAAAAGAGATTATCATTGCTGAAGGAAAAGGCGTGCAGATTATCGTCTTTCCCGAGCTGAGTATTACGGGGTACACGTGTGGTGACCTTTTTGCCCAACAGCTTTTGCTGGATGAGGCCGAAATGGGGCTGATTCAGATTCTGAACAATACCCGTCAGTTGGACATCATCTCCGTGGTGGGTATGCCGGTGCCGGTTTGCGGTGCGTTGATGAATACGGCGGTCGTATTTCAGAAAGGTAAGATTCTGGGAGTAGTGCCCAAAACGTATCTGCCCAACTATAAGGAGTTTTGCGAAAAACGCTGGTTTACTTCGGCCACTGAGGTAGGCGATACCAGCGTGCGTCTTTGCGGACAATTGGTTCCGATGAGTTCTCATCTGTTGTTCGAAACTTCCGACACTACGTTCGGTATTGAAATATGTGAGGATTTGTGGGCCCCTGTTCCTCCCAGTTCATTGCTGGCCATGCAGGGTGCAGAGATTATCTTCAATATGTCAGCCGATACCGAGGTGAGTGGAAAGCATGCCTATCTTCATTCTTTGCTCAGTCAGCAGTCAGCACGTTGCATAGCCGGTTATGTGTTTAGTTCGGCCGGTTTCGGAGAATCTACTACCGATGTGGTGTTTGCAGGCAATGGCTTGATTTATGAAAACGGTACGCTGCTGGCAGCTAGTGAACGCTTCTCGATGGATGCGCAGGTAGTGGTGAGCGAAATCGATGTAGAATACATACGCAGCCAGCGCAGGGTGAACACTACCTTTGCCTCCTGCCGTGCGTCGATGCATCTGCCACTGCTGGAACGCATTCAAACTGAATATTCCAATCGCAGCGATTGTGCGCTGACACGTACTTATCATCCTTATCCATTCGTGCCGCAGGATGAACAGTTGGATGACTATTGCCAGGAAATCTTTTCCATTCAGGTAGCCGGCTTGGCGCAGCGGTTGCTGCACACGCAGGCCAAGACTGCCGTAATCGGTATTTCAGGTGGGCTGGATTCTACCTTGGCCTTGCTGGTATGCGTGCGTACGTTCGATAAGCTGGGATGGTCCAGGCAGGGGATTGTGGCAGTCACCATGCCGGGCTTTGGTACGACCGACCGCACGTATACCAATGCTATGCAGTTGATGAAATCACTGGGGGTAACTGTGCGCGAAATTTCTATCAAGGAGGCGTGTCTGCAACATTTCAAGGATATAGAACATGATCCGGCACAGCACGATGTGGTGTACGAAAATTCTCAGGCCAGAGAGCGTACACAGATTCTGATGGATATTGCCAACCAGACTTGGGGAATGGTGGTAGGTACCGGCGATTTGTCAGAATTGGCGTTGGGATGGGCTACCTACAACGGCGACCACATGTCTATGTATGGGGTAAATGCCGGTGTGCCGAAGACGCTGGTGAAGCACCTGGTTGCCTGGGTAGCTGCCCATGATGTGGACGAACTGTCGCGCACCACTTTATTGGACATTGTAGATACTCCCATCAGTCCGGAACTGATTCCGGCAGATGCCGATGGAAACATCAAGCAGGTTACAGAAGATTTGGTAGGCCCTTATGAGTTGCATGATTTCTTCCTTTATTATTTCTTGAATTACGGTTTCCGTCCTGCCAAGATTTATTTCCTGGCTTGTCAGGCATTTAAGGGTTGTCATGAAGAGGCAGTTATCAAGAAGTGGCTGTCGGTATTCTGCCGTCGCTTCTTCAATCAGCAGTTCAAGCGTTCTTGTCTGCCCGACGGCCCTAAGGTGGGCTGTATCTCTATCAGTCCACGAGGCGACTGGCGCATGCCGAGCGATGCATCGTCGGCTTCCTGGCTGCGCGAAGTGGAGCAGTTATAAGAAAGACACTCTTTAGTTGAATGAAAAATACCGTTTGTAGAGCAAGCGGTATTTTTTGCTTTTTACGTAGTCGTCCAGCCAGGTGTTGAGGCTGTCCAGCAATACGGGGGCATGTTTGCTTACCGCCCAAGAGTAGAATTGCTTGAAGCTGATGGCGGTCTGTACGTCTATCTGCGGTAAGCTGTCGGCAGCTATCCGTGCTGTGCTGGCATCGCATACCGTATATTCAATGTCGCCGTGAGCCACCATGGCTATCAGCTGTTCCGGTCCGTATTTTTCCACCTCTTTTATATATATGGTATCAGCTATCTCGCTGCCCAGATTACGAAGGCGGTAGATGGTAGGAGAACCTTTGGATAGATGAATGGTTTTGCCTGCCAGGTCGAGCTGCTGGCGGATGAAGCGGGTAGAATCTTCTTTAGAGCGTGGCTTGCGTTGTACCAGTACTTCCCGGCTGATGAGCAGCGGATGCGTCAGTAGCAGTGAATCTTTCAGCTCGCTGGTCATGTGGATGCTGTTGGCCAGCAGGTCGTACTTGCCTTCCGACAATCCTTTCAGTTGTTCTTCAAAATTCATTGCAGTACTCAACTCAATCTTCAGGCGATAGTGCTGTGCAAATTCTTTCATCAGCTCGTAATGAAACCCCGATAATGCCAGGCTGTCAGAGTCTACATGAAAACCGATGGAATGGTATTCCGTGGCAATGCGGATAAGGCTGTCTTGCCGAATCTGGGCAAAGTCGCGTGGGGGATACGCAGATACCGCCTCCTCCTTACCGGGCAGGTAAAAGGTAGCGATGAGAGTTGCCAGTGTGCCCAGCAGCAGATATTTCAGTACGGTGTGTGTTTTCATAGTTGCAAAGCAGAGGGTTAATCATAAAAATTCCACGATACCCCAATCTTGAACAGTCGCGGATTGATGGGATAATGGGGAACCAGGAAGGAGTTCCGGTTGCCCATGCCGGCATTGATATGATACATCATGGCAAAGATGCGTGTCCGCTTCAGGTGCAGGTTGACGTAGGCATTTACAATAGGGTATCCGCCGATTTTCACCTGGTCGTTTTCGGGTTGCAGATGGAACTGCTGGATGGCGGGCATATAGGCAGGTGCGTGGTATTCGGTGAAATAGCGCACGTCTGCCCCCAATTGTACGGTCAGCACTTTTTTGGCTATCTTCGTCAGGATATAGAAATTATGGTACAGCGACAAGTCGGGCAGTGGCAGCACCGTTTCGTTGCTGGATTTTTGCCAGGTTACTTCATTATCCAGATGGAAGATACCCAGTTTGAAGTTTTGCTTCAGGGTAGCATCCAGTACTTGTATGTTACCGCTATGCTGTTCAGGCAAGGCCTGCTGGTTAAAGTACGTGTAATGTTTCAGATTTTCCACACCTACCCGCAGGTTGGTTCCCCAGCGGGCAATGTTCAATTCTCCTTCCACCCGGGTGCGGAATTCTTTCTCCAGGTTATCATTATCCCAATAGAAGTGATTGGAGTGGTAATGTCGCATATAGAAAGAGGGGAGGGTATTGGTAATATACCCGCGCGCATAAAAGTTTACCGTATCGTTCCAGAGTTTCAGGTTCAGGTCGGCATCTGCGTGTACCCGGAATTGTCCGAGTGCCTCTTTCAGGATACCCACTTCTCCGTCTACTTTGTAATGCAGTGTCTGGCCTTGTCGTTTGGCCAGTTCACCTCCTACAAACACTTCTTGCTCGGTGTAGCGTTTGCGCGGACGCGGGTCGGCCTCTTCCGGATTGCCCATCAAGTCGTAGCGGCTCAGTTTATGAGAGATGTACGCCGTCAGTCCGGCCTTGGCATATTTGTTGAATCCTTCCAGCAAAGCTACTCCGAATGTATTTTTTACGCTCAGTGCCAAGGTGGAGTCATTGCTTCCTCCTGCCTGGTAATACGTATCGGCATAATAATTCTCAGGTTCAGCCCCTGCCCGGAATCGGTGACTGGAGCGTTCCACCTTTACCGTGTGTATAAAGCTGGTTACGGGCACAAACTCTTTGGTAACGATGGTATCCATCTGTACCGGAGTAGGAATAGAATCTTGTACGGTTTCAGGTTCTATGTGTTGTTTCCGCGATGCCTTTTCCGGCTTCTTTTCTTCCAGTTTCACCGTTTCGCGTTCAAAGCCCAGCCGGTAGCGGTGAGTCAGGTATACATAGAAATTATGGTTGCGGTTGGAAGTTTGTTCCAGCCGTACCGGGATATTGGTCGATTCATATTCTTTTTTGCCTTCTGCCATGTTTTCCGGCCGGGTGATGTACTGGTCGTCGGCTATACCGCCGTTTTCGTTCATTTTCAGGAAGAAGTTGTTATAGATGGCCTGCATCTGGTACTTGTCGCCGATGTAACTGGCAAATAAGCCTGCGTTGAAGTGTGCAGTCGACTGGTTGGCATAGTAACCACGGCCATACAGATAATCGATATTAAAGCCAAAGGCCAGTCTTTTGTTTACGTTGACCGAAAAGTAAGATTTGAATCGCTCCTCACCGTTTACTTTGTTTCCGGCCTTGTAATACGTCAGGTTGCTGAACGGTATGTTACTGTTGGTAAAGCGAATCTGGTCGGGGCGGACAAAGAAGCTGGAGAAGGGCTCCAGGAAAAGAGTCGGTTCCATCTCTTTGCGTTCGAAGAACAAACGCGACTGTCTGGGCGAACCTAAGTTGCCCAGGTAGTTGTAGTGTCCGGTCATACCTTCCACCAGGTTGCTGTTTTGAAAGTTGAGTGCAGCACTGTCCACGGGGATGAGGGTTCGCTCTCCCAGTTTTTCGTTCAGTGTCCACATGAAGAGTTTAGGCGGCAGACTTTTTATTTCCACTCCGGTAGTGTCTTCCAAGTTGTCTGGCAGCGAGTTGGGGTCTACCTGATTGCCAAATTCATCGCGGTTTCCCATAGCAGGGTTAAACCGGTTGACGGGCATCTGTGCCGAAACGTTGGTTGCCCATCCTGTCAGGAACAGCAACACGATATATGTCAGTAGGTTTCTTCTCATAATTAGGCGCAAAGATACAATAAAAAATAATTGCCTCCTCAAATTCCTGTGTTTTTGCGTCATTTTCAGAGTTGATTACTTGTTTTTCAAAAACGATGTGATACCTTTGTGTCTTATGAAACTACTATCTGTTATCGTGTTTTGTGCGTTGACGATTAGTTCGCTCTTCGCCCAGGAATTAACTTTGGATGCTTGCCGGCATGCATTGAAGAGTGCTTTGCAGCTGAACCATCGCGACAGTTTGGCAGCCGCCTATTGTCATTTGGGAGAGTATTATGCCTACCGTAATTCAGACAGTGCACGTTGTTATTTTGAAAAGGGCTTGAATCACGTGCGCCGTGCGGATGTTCCTTTATATTGCACCTTATTAATAAATGTAGCCGAGACTTACTTTGCAAAGGGGGAATTGGACGAAGCGGTCCGTCGTTTCCGCTTTGCCTGCCGTGAGGTGGACCAACTACAGGCTGATGTGGAATACCAGGTGACTGCTCTCAGTTCCTTGGGCGTGATTTATCGTCGTCAGGCCATGCCCGATTCTGCTTTGGTGTGTTACACGCAGGCCCTTCAGGCCTTGGAAACGGTAGACATGCCGGATGAAAAGAGCTATCTGCTTACCAATATTGCTATCTTATATGCCAATATGAAGCGGATGGAAGAAGGACGGTACTATATAGAAAAAGCCATGGAACAGGTAGAGCACTGTCAGGATTTGGATATGGTGATGTATGCCTGTTCCACTGCAGGGGTGATTCTGGGGCATCTGAAGCAATACGACCTGGCAGCGATGTATCTGCAGCAGGTGATACACCGCGGTGAAAAAGAACAGAAACCCCGCTTTGTGCTGAAAGGAATGACGTATCTGCTGGGTATGTTTCAAAAAATGAATAAGCCCTATTCTATCAAAGACTACCTCCATAGAGCCGGGCAAGTGGCCGATTCGTTGCCGCAGGATTGTGCCGAAGTACAAGGCTTTCGGGAAACTCAGTTTCAGTTGCTCACTTATTTAGGGAAATACCGTGAAAGCCTGGAAGTACAACAAAAATTGTTGCAGGAGCCTAGCGAGAATGCGCAGGTGGCTCCCGATGAACTTTATTACCGGATGGCTCAGAATTATGCCGCTTTGAAAGATTTTTCCCGGGCATCGGCAGCCTATGAGAAGGCACGGGTGCTGGCCGACAGCTTGAAGCAGGCAGCCTTGGAACAACAGCTTTCGGAGTGGACGGTGAAGTATCAGACGCAGGAAAAAGAGATGGAGATAGCCCGTCTGCGGCAGCAGCAATTGGAACAGCAAACCCGTATCTTGCTGGGAAGCATGGTAGCGGTTATTGTGGTGTTTATCTTGCTTCTGATTATTCTTGCGGGGATGATTCGCCGGAAGCAGCAGAAGAAAGAGGCTGAATTGCAAGTGGCGAAGAGCTACATCGAAGGGTTGGAAAAGGAAAGAAGCCGGTTGGCCAAAGATTTGCACGATGGTGTGTGCAACGATTTGCTGGGTATCGGTATGCAGGTGTCTTTCTTACAGCCGGATGAGGCTTCCAAGCAAGAAGTGCTGCAGTTACTGGAGCGTGTACGCCAAGAGGTACGTGCCATCTCTCACGAACTGATGCCTCCTCAGTTCAAGCATCTTACGCTGATACAGGCCGTAACAGCCTATCTGGATAGGTTGCCACAGTCGGAATCCAGAAAATACTGCTTCAGGTATGATGAAACCGATGATTGGAATTCTCTTCCCGAATCGGTATCCTATGCGGTGTATCGTGTCATGCAGGAGTGGCTGTCTAATGTATGGAAACATACCCATGCTTCGCAGGTGGATATCTGTCTTTCTTTGCATGCCGGCTTGTTAAAATTAGTGATTACTAATGAGGGCGAGTCTTTCCTGCCGGAGAACTTTTCAGGTAAAGGAATCGGATTGGCTACGATACAAGAACGGGTGAAAAGTATCGGAGGTACTCTCTCCTTGACTCATCGCGACGGAAAACAGATTTTTGAACTTTCGTCGCCCTTTTCTTAATGGAAAATCAGGATAAATGTCTGAAAAATCATTGTTTTTGGTGATGTGAATTAATCTTAAACTTTTTTTCTTTGCATAGAATTTAGTATGTAAAAGCAGTTGGATGAAAGAGAACAGACAAATACGTGTATTATTGGTAGATGATCATGATTTGGTACTTCAGGGACTGAAGCGGATATTGGAATTTGCCGTGCCTGAAATAAAAATGATTTGTAAGGCTTCTTCCGGAAAAGAGGCGTTGTCGCTTATCGATATTCAACCGTTCGAACTGTTCTTGCTAGACGTTGAACTGCCCGATATATCGGGTATTGACTTGATAGCATCCATTCGTAAAAAACAGCCGAAAGCCCGCATCATGGTGAATACCATGCACGAGGAAATCTGGTTCGTGCGCAGCCTGTTGCAATGTAATCCCGATGCCATTCTGTTTAAATCCATTGATTCCCGCCAAGTGATAGATGCGGTTCATGCCGTATTGCAGGGTAAAAAGTATTTCTGCCCGTATGTGGAACGTGTGCGAATGCAATTGAGGTCGCAGGAGAAAAGCTGTAAAAACGAACTGACCTTGCGCGAACTGGATGTGCTGAAACTACTTTCTGAGGGAAAAAGCACGCAAGAGATAGCTCGGGAACTGTGTGTATCGGCCAATACGGTGGATACGCACCGCCGGCATCTGATGGAAAAACTGGATGCCAGAAATGTGGTGGATCTGGTGGTTATCGCCATATCCAGGGGTATCATCCCGATACGTTCTTAAGGCTGCGTTTCCTAGGGTAGTCCGCTGGCTTGGTGCCGACTGTTTCATTGAATTGCTGAGGTTACATTTTAATAAATATGCGTATGAAAAAGATTGCACTCCTATGGGTAGGAATGATGTGTGCGTGGGGCTCTGTGGCCTGGGCACAGGAAGAGAACAGCCAGACGGCAACAGTAGAAACAACGGTAACCACCGAAGTTGCCGAATCGGGAGGGAGCTCGGCGCAAACAGACTTTACGCAGAGCGAGCGTTACCGCAAAGTGTGGAAAGACCGCAAGGGTTATTTCAATTTTATGTATGGCAAGCAGGACCTTACCTTCGAGGAAGGCGGCGAAGAGTCTTTCAAACTGAAAAGCGATTGGGCGGCAGCCATTTCGTTCGGACGTACATTCTATCTGCATAAACGTCCGATTGCCGGGATGATTAAGTTTGGACTGGATTGGTCGTTTCTGGATTTGAATGTGGGTTCGTTCAAGATGCAAGAAGACGATGGGTATGAAGTCTATGAGGAAACGCTGTACAAAGGCGAGGCGGGTATGCAATTCGGCCCTTCCATCACCATCAATCCCATCAGTCATTTAAAGGTAGCTGCTTATTTTCGCGTAGTGCCCAGCTATTCGGCTACGTATTACGATGACGAATTCAAAGGCAACTATGCTACGTTCTTTACCTATGGTGTATCGGTAGCGTATAAGGTGATTTCTCTGGGCGTGGAGCAGCGTTGGGGAAAGACTGAATTTGATGTTGAAGATGGGGATTACGAGTCTTATAAAGTGAATGTGAAAAGCAAAGGGCCGCGATTCTATCTAAGTTTCCGTTATTAATCATTTAAAAATCTATAGTATGAACAAGATGTATGTTTATGTGAGTGCCCTGTGTCTGTCGCTGTGCCTGCTGGGTGCTTGTTCCAGCGATGATGACA
>Juniper_p2__coassemble_1002_pt1 | contig 39352 bp, 33 predicted proteins | sample Juniper_p2__metabat2_high_PE_009 | metagenome-assembled genome bin Juniper_p2
TGGAAGAGCTGACGGCCTACAACAAGGAGACGGGCTCTACCGAAGACCCGGGTTCCGGCCAGGAGGAAGGCGGTGGCGGTATGCTGGGGTAACAAACCAAAGAAAGCAAGAAAGAAAGTAAGAAAGCAAGAAAGTAAAAAAGAAAGGAGACAAAACGACTATGAGTAAGAAGGAAATCTGGAAATTTGTGGTGCAGAGCCTGCTGGCCATTCTCACCGCACTGGGCACCGCCCTGGGAGTAAGTTCTTGCATCGTGGGACTCTAGCGCAAGGAAAGCATACAGGAGTTAAAAGACACGAGCCGGTATCAGCTAAATAAAAACTGAGCCGGCTCGTTTTGTTTGTTTTAAGTTTATGGAGTGCTATTTTTCCGCCCAAAACGGTGACAATAGTGACGATAGTGACAATAAAAACGGCGCAATGGCGGCAACCACCGGCAGCGACAGCGGTGACAATAGTGACGATAATGACAATAAAAACGGCACCCCATACGGATAGGTATGCTCTCAACCTGTCGGATTTTCCGACAAGTGGCCCCAGGCTGTCCCATGCTTCCTTACCCTCAACCCCACTACATGATTCTCTTTTCAGTAGCAAGTGGCACACCCGCACACTTTGAGTGCTACAAAACAGTTGTTCGGAAATTCCGAACAACTGAAAAGAGCTTCCATGAAAAATGAATGAAACATTCTTTCGTATGCCACCCATACAGCCACCGCTAAATTGCACATAACTATTTCAAACAGAAGTACCAACAGAGCTGTGTTTTGACCTCTATTCATCAAAAAATCCATCTTGAGTTACTTATAAAGAGTAAAATCTATAAATCTACTTGTATAATAGTATTAACTATTGAAATATAATTGCTATATTTGATGCATAAATTATAATTATATGAAAAACATACCATCAAAGCATGGCAAATCATCGCATAAAAGATGCAGTTTGCTTTAAATGTAAGCATTAGATAATTAATCAGACCAACAACAGTAATAGTATGAGATATAGTTTTTCCGGACATGAGTCTTTTCATTGCAAATCATTGTGGCTAAAGAAAGGCTATGACTTCATTTGCAATAACAAACATTTTACCAATTCAGATTCTGTAGTAGAACTGGGTGTCGGTAAAAATATGGTTTCGGCTATTAGATATTGGATGAAGGCTTTTTCATTAACCAAAGAAGATACACTCACCGATTTTGCTGAATATATTTTCAATACAAATACCGGCAGAGACCCATTTTGCGAAGATTTAGCAACCTTATGGATTTTGCATTACAACTTAGTTGCATCGCAAATTGCAAGTATATACCCACTTACATTTGTCGACTTTCAGCGAGAAAGAAAAGAATTCGATAAAACGCAACTACAGACTTTTATCAAAAGAAAGTGCAATCATCCTGAACAGAAAAATGTATATAACGAAAATACTGTAGCAAAAGATATCAGTGTGTTCCTGCAAAATTATGTTGAACCTAATGATTTAAAGCAATTAGAAAAATATTCTGCCCTACTCATCAACTTAGGACTCATCCGAGAAACAGAGAAAGGAATATACCGCTTTCAGGAAATCAGCCCCAATAGAGTGCCAGATGTTGTTGTGCTTTATACACTATGCAACATAAAAGGAGAAGATACCCTGCTCTCTTTTGATAAGCTACAAGAATTAAGCTTGATTTTTAGTATTCCTATTGCAGCATTTTTAGAGAAAGTAAGAAGCGTTGCAGAGCGATACCCTGAACATATAACCTACTCAGACAACAGCGGTATACGCAATGTATATTTTAAAGAGAATTTCTACAGTATAGATTTACTTGATAAGTACTACAATGATAAAATATAATCCCTCAATCAACATAGAATATGGAATAGATAAAGATTTCCAATACATCGTTACTCCCAATGCGCAGGCGGTAACCGGGGAATTACTAGCTAGTTTTCACTCCGGTATTCACTCTTTTTCTATTATCGGAACGTATGGAACAGGTAAGTCTAGCTTCTTGATGGCTTTAGAAAGAGACTTGCTGGAAGGAACGCACAGCCTGATACAAAACCAAAATGTTTTTGGAAATGCCATAGAGGGGTTCGAATGTCTTAACATATTAGGAGATTATAGCACCCTATCTAAATTGATGGCAGACAGGCTTAACTGTAACCAATCCGATGACACCAAAAACATCTTCACTGCTTTAAGTGAATTATACAGCAGAGCCAAGAAAGAAAACAAATTACTTTTGATTGTCATTGATGAATTTGGTAAGGTATTGGAGCATGCTGCCAAAAACAATCCGGAGAAAGAATTATACTTCCTGCAAAAACTGGCCGAGTATGTAAATGTTCCCAGCAGAAACATGATTCTCATTACCACACTCCACCAAAGTTTTGGTGCATATGCTGGCAAACTAAACGATAGCCAAAGAAATGAATGGTTGAAAGTGAAAGGCCGATATAAGGAATTGGTCTTCAGCGAGCCTGTGGAGCAATTATTGTATCTTGCAGCAGAGCAGATCTCCTCCACAAAATTTACATCAGACTCTTCGGCCATTGTTGAATTATTGGCCCTGGCCAAACGTACCAAATTCATATCACCGCAACTAGATGGTAAATCAATAAAGAAATTATTTCCTCTGGATGCTTTCTCGGCCATGTGCATGACCAAAGCTATACAGCGATATGGACAAAATGAAAGAACATTGTTTTCGTTTTTAATGGCTAAAGGAACAAACTCATTCAGTGAATTTACTCCACAGGAAAACGAAACCTATAATCTGGCCAAAGTCTATGACTATTTGATTTATAATTTCTACTCCTTCCTTTCAGAGGCGAACGCAGATTCCATGAACTGGACATCTATGCGTGTGGCTATAGAACGCGTAGAAAGCGGTGTGATACATGCTACCCAGGTAACAGATGCTTTAAAGATAGTGAAGACCATTGGGTTGCTCAGTTTGTTTGGCAGTTCGGCTGCTTCCATTAGCAAAGAACTCTTGGTAACTTATGCCCAAAAAGCATTAGCTATCAAAAATCCTGATAAAATCATAGATACCCTAACTGCACAAAAAATCATCCGATTTGCGTCTTATAAAGCCTCGTATATCCTCTTTGAAGGTACAGATTTAAATTTGGAGGATGAGCTGTTTAATGCAGCTAATGTTGTGCAAAAGCCTACTGTTGAAATAAGTAACTTAATGCCCTATCTCAAACAAAAGGCTATAGCTGTATCTGAAGAGTATTACCGCAAGGGTACACCCAGATATTTTGAGTATATTGCCAAGAATGAAGCAGAAGCCATGGTACCTCTGAATGATGTGGATGGATACATAGAATTGGTTTTCCCCTTAGATGATAAGGGTATAGACCACACGTTAGCTATTTCCAAAGAATCACCCTATGCAAATATCTATGTGGTATTCACTGACACAGAAAAGATTACAAAACATCTGTATGAAATAGCTAAGCTGCAATACCTTATTGATAACGTAGCCCTGGATGACCGGGTAGCCAAAAAAGAAATAGACAATCAAATCAATTTCGAAAAGTCGCAACTTAACAATGCAATAAACAATTCCTTGACATCTAACGAACACGATTGCTTGTGGATATATAAAGGTGAAGTAAAGGAAGTAAAAAGTTTTAGAGACCAGAATCGCTTACTGTCGGCTGTATGTAGGGACATCTATTCTTCTACCCCGACTTTAAGAAACGAACTTTTCAATAGACAAAAAATCAGCTCCGCTATTTCTTTAGCCAGAGTAAAATTACTGGATGCCATGCTGGAAAATAGCGACAAAGAAGAGTTTGGTTTTTCGAAAAACACCTGCCCACCCGAAAAGACCATCTATTACACCCTCTTTAAAAGTACGGGCATTCATAGAATGACAGAAGATGGCATCTACGTATTGGGCGAGCCTCAAAATAAACTCATCGATGAGCTTTGGGAGGCCTGCTGCGACTTTATTAAGTCAACTGCCGACAAACCTAGAAAAATAAGTGATTTGATAAAAATTCTCAAAGCACAACCTTTTAAGCTCAAGCAGGGCGTCATCGATTTTTGGATTCCTATATTCTTATTCATCAAGCAGCAAGACTTTGCCATATACAACAGCAATGGAGCTTATGTAATGAATATCACAAAGGAATTCTTTGAATTATTACAAAAGCACCCATCAGAATTTACAATAAAAGCATTTAATGTAAGCAGCGTAAAAATGGAGTTTTTCAAAAAATATCGCCAGTTTTTACGCAAAGACGATAGTATAGCATTTGGGGCTACTTCATTTATTGACACATTCAAACCCTTTTTGCAGTACTACAGAAGTCTGAATGAATATGCCAAACACACTAAGAAATTCGAGAATGTATCTACTGCGAAATTCCGGGATATATTGGCTCAAGCAAAAGACCCGGAAAAGGCCTTCTTCGAAGATTTGCCTGAAGCTTTTGGCTATAAGGGCAGCCAGTTAGCAGATAATCAAGAGTTTTTAGAGCAGTACTTAGGGAAAATACAAAAAGCGGTACGCGAATTAAATGTGTGCTATGATAATGCCATAACGCGTATAGAAAATCGAATGAAAGAAGAACTATCTTTTAAAGGAACATTCGAAGAATACAAACCGCTTCTTGAACAACGGTATGGCAACGTTAAGAAGCATTTACTTACTGCCAAATGCCGCACATTCCTAGAGAGAATATTGACTCCCTCTAATACACCAAAGGAGTTCTATGAAAAAATCTGCAACGTAGTTATTGACAAACAACTGGTGCAAATACGCGATAAAGAAGAAGAATCGTTACTTGATAATTTAGTATTCTTCTTCCACGAGTTGGATCACCACGTAGCGATATCTTCCATTGATGCCGGCTCTGACGAAGTGTTTAACTTTGAAATAGCCTCCACTTCGCATGGCATGGCTCGTTCGCAAACGTATAGACTACCTGAAAAGCAAAAGGAGAAAGCTAATGAGATTTCTAAATCCATCGAAGCACTTCTTACAGGGGATGATAATTTAGACGTATGTGTACTATTAAAAATGTTGAACGAAAAATTAGCAAAATAATGATCAGACATATCTTAGGCATTTCTGGCGGCAAAGACAGTGCTGCGTTAGCCATATACATGAAAAATAAATACCCTAACTTGAAGATTGATTATTACAATTCAGATACAGGCTGTGAACTGGAAGAAACGGAAATTCTGATTAATCGGTTAGAGTCTTATGTAGGGGGAATAACCCGGCTGCGTGCAGCAGAAGGAAGTCCTGAACCTACGCCTTTTGAGCACTTTCTAAAGGCTAGCGGTAATTTTTTGCCATCACCTCAAGCACGGTGGTGCACCCAAAAAATGAAGCTGGCCGAAATGGAGAAATTTGTGGGAGAAGAGCCCACCATATCCTACGTAGGCATCAGAGGAGACGAAGAACGAGAAGGCTATATTTCATCGAAACCAAACATACAGGCTGTATTTCCTTTTAGAAGAAATATCTGGAGCCTGGATGTTATAAATCAATTTCTTAATCCTAAGAATGCAGATAAAGTAAAGTATATTTACGGTCGGGTATGCCCAGCCCACTTGTTAGACGCTGTGCTACAAGTGCTCAATACACCTTTGACTAAAGATTTCTACTATAGCAAGAAATTGAATGCCCTACTGGATATAGATGTCAAGATGTTCAATAAAGCGGTATATGAATACTTAAAGACAACAGACCTACCCGTAGGACAGCTAGATGAATTTCCCCTGATTGACAACGATGACATTCTTGTTAAAGATGACATCTTTGCTATTTTGGAAGATTCTGGTGTGGGGGTACCTGCTTATTATAAACCTGTAGAGTTTGAAGTGGACGGCAAGAAAGGCACCTATAGCCGAAGTCGTTCTGGCTGTTACTTCTGTTTTTATCAACAAAAGATTGAATGGATATGGCTGTATGAACAACACCCTGATTTGTATAAAAAAGCCATGGAGTTTGAAAAAGATGGCTATACATGGAATCAGAACGAAAGTCTTTCGGATCTTATAAAGCCTGAACGAATTCGTCAAATAAAGCTGGATGCCATTAAAAAACAAGAAGCCAAAAAGAAAATAGGCGACGGTACTTTACTGAATCAGCTGGATGATAACGAAGAGCTGATGTGTGCAAACTGTTTCATATAATATCATTTCCTTATGCTTAAATCTAATATTGTTTGGCCAAATAGCCGACGCTTTAAGTCACGCACGGAATGGGAACCCATAGGTTTCTTTTCTGAAGCTTTGTGTAATGCGTCTCAATTTGATTTATACTTGGGATTCTTCTCTTCTTCGGCTATCAACGTTTTAGCAGATAGTTTTGCAAGTTTCATATACCGAGGAGGGAGAATGAGAATGATTATTAACGATATACTCTCAGCTGATGACAAACAAGTAATGATGATGAGTCAGTCTGAATGGGCTATTCCGTACTTTGATTTATCAAATTTAGAATCGCTCAGCCAAACTTTGTCAAATAGAGATAAACACTTCTTTGAATGCCTAGCTTGGCTGATAAGAAATGAAAGGATTGATATCAAAATCGTTACACCCAAAGATGGACATGGAATCGCGCATGCCAAATGTGGGCTTTTCTGCGATGGGCTTAATCAAGTGGCTTTTGACGGTTCTTGTAATTTTTCAAGAACAGCTCTCCTGGAAAATTTGGAAAGTATTACTGCATTTTGCGATTGGGATGGTCAAGGTGATGTATATAAAATTAAGGATATACAGGAAGAATTCGACCGTACTTTTTCCGGGAATAACGATGCAGTTAACTATGTAGGTTGTAATCATATCAATACGGCCATAACTTCGAATTTTGCCATAAAAGACATCAAAGAACTCATTGAAGACGAAAGGAAGATAATAGATGATACGCTTTGTACAGAACTTTCGCCCAGCATAAAAAGATACCTGACCAAAGCAAAAATAAAGGTCTTAGATATGATAGATAGAACAGAACCCTCTAACGAACCAGCAGAGGATTCTGAAGAACCTCATTTCCCATTTCCAGAACCTAGAGAATATCAAAAACAAGCGTTCGAAAACTGGAAAAACAACAAACAAAAAGGACTGTTTGCCATGGCTACAGGTACCGGTAAAACATTAACTTCACTGAACTGCCTATTGAATATTTATAAAAAATATCATTTTTATAAATCCATCATTCTGGTGCCCACAATTACATTAATCGACCAATGGGAACAAGAATGCAGACGATTTAAATTCAATAACATTGTGAAGGTGAGTTCTAAAAACACGAAGTGGAAAGATGAAATAGGAGCAATAAAGCTTAGAGAAGAAATGGATGATAACGCCAATATTTCCTATGTTATTATAGCCACATACGCATCTTTTGCACGTGAATCTATCTTTAAAGAACTGACGTCGTTTAACATAACGACACAAAAACGTCTGTTGTTTATTGCCGATGAAGCGCACAATATGGGAGCCGGCAGAATTCTGGATAGACTCGCAGGAATAAAGTTTTTAAGACGAATTGGACTTTCGGCTACTCCTGAACGTCAATATGATGACACCGGGAATAAGGCAGTTATGGAATTCTTTGGGTGCCATAAAGGATATACCTTTGAATATTTAATGAAGGAAGCTATAGATAAGGGATTCCTTTGCAGGTACTATTATTATCCGCATTTAGTAAGACTGACTGACGAGGAAATGTCTGAATACATGCGAATATCTATACAACTTGCCAAATTCTTTAACTATCAGCAAAATAGCTTTAATACCAATGATGAAATAATCATGCGACTGCTACTAAAGCGCAAGCGGATTATTCACAAAGCCTCTAACAAGGAAAATATTTTCAAAAGTATTTTAGAACAAAGATATAAGGAAAAAGGAAATCTAAAATACACACTGGTCTACGTACCCGAAGGCTCACGCCCGGACGACGAACAGTCGGATATATACGATAAAAGAGAAAATGTAGCTTCGGATGATTATTCTGAAAGCCTCATTGACAAATATTCTCAGATTGTGATGGAAGTCAGCAATAAGACTACTGTTAAAAAATTTGTTTCGGGTGTCAATGAAAGAAACTTAATCCTTGACCAATTTGCAAATGGTGAAATAGAGGTTCTTACTTCTATGAAATGTCTAGATGAAGGTGTAGATGTTCCTCGTAGTGAAATGGCTATATTCTGTGCAAGCACAGGCAACCCCAGACAATTTATTCAGCGCAGAGGACGTATATTAAGAAAACATCCGGACAAACATATGGCTGTAATCCACGACTTGGTTGTGGTTCCTGAAATCAATTCAGGGCAAGATAACTATAAAATGGAGCGCAGCTTATTACAGAATGAATTAAAACGAGTTCATGACTTTGCCGTTCTCTCAGAAAATGCAGACTTTGCATACACAGAACTAGAAGACGTGACATCATATTATAACCTTTCAATATTATAAAAAATGGCGTATAAATCAAATCTCGACAAAATGTTAGAAGCCGTGCTTCTTGATGAAGGATTGATGAAGTTTGGTAAATATGAGCCGAATGAAATCGGAGGCATTTATCAAGCTTTGGATTCTGATAATTACGTAATAAACGTAGTTGCTCAAATTATTAAAAGATGCTCTGAAGATGACGCAAAGGAAAGCGAAATCTGGAGAGAAGTTAATGACTTTTTAAAAAGAAAGGTATGATTATAAAGGAATTACAAATCAAAAATTTCCGAAGCTATTATGGTGAAAACAATCGCTTTAAGTTTTCGGATGGTCTTACTCTAATTATCGGTGACAATGGTGATGGTAAAACCACTTTCTTTGAAGCGCTTCAATGGTTATTCAACACTACCACAGAGAAAGGGAGTTTAGATCATGTCTCAGAAATGAGAAAAAGCAAGCTGGAAATCGGGGAATCAGATGAAGTAAAGGTATCAATGATTTTCGATCATGATGGTGAGAAGAGCGTAGAAAAATCTTTTACGTTCGAACGAACAGGAGAAGATACTTTCAAAATCGGTTCATTGATTTATCGTGGCTATGAGACAAGCAATTCTGAACGTATATCTGTTAATGGCAAAATACTTATAAATAGATGTTACGATGCTTTTATACAGCGTTTCAGTATGTTTAAAGGTGAATCGGAACTCAATGTATTCGATAGCCCCACTGCACTAAAAGATTTAGTCGATAAATTTTCTGATATTCGCAAATTTGATAAACTTGAAGAATATTCGGCATCATTTGCAGAGAAGGCAAATACCGCTTATCTTAAACAAATCAAGTCTGATGAAAAAGTTTCTAAAGAGGCCAGTTCATTAGAATTAAGAATCAAACGTAAGGCTGATGAAATATTCCAAACTAAAAATGAAATAAAGGAAAAGAATCATTCGCTGGAATTATTTACTACTAAATTATCACAATTAGAACAAAGCAAGGAAACATCGGAACAGTACAAAGATATTTCTAACCAGCTTAAATCAAAGCAGGATGATGCAAACCGACTAAAGGCAAAAATAAGCTTAGTAGACTATAATCATAGTTTACTGGATAGGTTTTGGATTCTGGCAGCGTTTCCTCCCATTCTAAAAGAGTTTCAGAAAAAGTGTTCTGCCCTAAGCAAAGAAAAACGGGTACAAGAACGTGAATTCGTTAAACAACAAGCTGCAGCTAAAGCAAAATTAGAAACGATAAAGGAGTTGCAAGGCGCTTTAATTAACGGAGCAACCGAACTTCCATGGTACTTGCCTGATCAAGAGACAATGGAGGATATGCTACACGACCACATCTGCAAAGTATGTGGCAGACCTGCACCGGAAGATTCTGACGCTTATAAATTCATGCAACGTAAACTGGAAGATTACAAAAAACATGCAGAGGCTAAATTAAAAAAAGAGGCTGCAGAAAAGGAAATCGATGAAAAGTCGCTTTTCAAAAATCATTATATAGAAGAACTGCACAATATGAGTGTTCAGCTCAGTGGAATAGAAGAGTCTAAAATATCAGCTATTGCCGGTGAGATTAAGGACCGGATAGAACTGGTTGCAAGATTCACTAACGACCTTAATGCTCTCAATGAAAAAATCCGCGATATAACCGACGAAAAATCTAGGTTGCTTATCCAGGCGGGTAACATTCCAGAAAGTGTACTAGAAGCACAATTCAATGATATACGCGGTTTATTCGAACAAAAAGAAAGAACTAGCATACGGCTTACGGAACTGACAAATGATTTATCTAAACTTAATGGTGAAATGAAAGAATTGCAAGAATCGCTTGATTCTTTATCACCGTCAAGTATTCAGGTAAAAACCATGCGTGAGGTTTACCGTACTCTTGATGTAATCTCGAAAGCTTTTTCTAAAGCAAAGAAAGAAAATCTTAGAAGATTCTTGTATGACTTACAGGAAAGGGCAAACGATTACCTGGAAGAACTCAGTGCAAACGACTTCCATGGGGAAATCAGACTCATACAAACCGCAGATGATTCTACCGAAATTCGTTTGTACAGCTCAAATAATACAGAAATAAAAAAACCGTCTGGCTCTCAGAAAACTGTGATGTATATCTCTGTCTTATTTGCGATTTCCGACTTTACAAAACAGAAAAGAGATGAAGACTATCCGTTAATATTCGATGCTGCAACATCTTCTTTTGGCGATTCTAAAGAAAAAGAGTTCTATAATGTCATTGATAAACTGAGCAAACAATGCATCATTGTAACCAAGGATTTCATTTCAGAAGGAAAAGTTCGTCAAAAGGATATAGAAGGCCTTACCTGCTCGGTATATCGTATTCAAAAGGCAAGCGGTTTCGACCAAAGAAATATGGCAACAATTCGTACAACAGTAGAAAACTTGAAATAACATGGAATCATTATTCGAACTTTGGGGGAAAAGAAATCCTCAATGGGAAAAAAAATACCAAGATTCTATCTTGGAAGTGTTTTCAGATTACGGTAAGGGGGTAAATAAATACCAAGATGCACGTGGTAAAATATTTGGCGCAGGGTATGAAATGTTTATCTTGGCTTTCTTCATTGGGCTATACCATAACCAAACAAAACCCTTAACAGAAGACAAATCGAAATTAAAGACGTTAGGTCAAGCTATCATGTACTGGGGGAATATAGAAACAAGAACAGGAAGAAGTGCCTACCCTCGCATCCGAGAATACATGTTTGCTGCATTAATAGCAAGAACTGATATAGATTTTATCGCACTCGAGAAAGGGGAAATAACAGCTAGAAGTGTGGTTGATAAAATGATTGAGAAAATGGAGCAATATGCCAACTTTGGCTTTGACTTTATCCAAGAAAAACTAGAAGATGACCCAAATCATTTCTTTAAAGATACTGCATTCCTTACTGTATTCCAATCATTTATACATAAAGAACAAGAAAGTGAGATAGAATCTAACGAACCGGAAGAGCTATAATAGCGACTACAAACGGGGATAAACTATCGAAAGGAAATCATAAGTACGAGCCGGTTTTGATGGAAAACTGAGTAATATTGAATTAGTCAAGCAATGATTGACGAATTTGCGGATTGTGGAACTTGATTTTTTTCGCCCCCAAAAACGGTGACGATAGTGACAATAGTGACGATAATGACAATAAAAACGGCGCCCTACCCCCGGCGGCGATAAAAAAAGACACCGGCCATCGGAGGAGAAATACCCCCAACGGCCGGTGTACATATAATATGACAACCGTACCCGGTGCTTTTTTAAACCGGGCTTTTCGGGTATCAGATACCCAATGAACGCTTCACAGCGTCTACCTTTTCTACAGCCGCAGCTTCGGCACCAGCATAACAATTGGCACAGCCCATCTGGCCTTTCACTTCGATGTAGAATTTTATCTTCGGTTCGGTACCGGAAGGACGTACCGAAATCTTGGTGCCGTCTTCGGTGAAGTATTGCAGCACGTTAGAGGTTTCGGGCATATCCAGTGCCGTTTCGTGGCCTTGGCCGTCGATAGTTTTCAGCGTCTTGTAATCCTTGGTCAGCACCACCTTGGAACCGCCGATTTCCTGGGGCGGGTTGGCACGGAAGTTGTCCATCATGGCCTTGATTTCTTCGGCTCCGCTCTTACCGGGTTTCACCACATTGACGGTGGTTTCTTTAGAGAAGCCGTATTCCACGTAGATATCCATCAGCACGTCGTACAGCGTCTTGCCCTGGTCTTTGGCCCAGGCGCAGATTTCGGCCAGCAGTGAGCAGGCAGATACGGCGTCTTTGTCGCGCACAAAGTCTTCGGCCAGGAAGCCGTAGCTTTCTTCGCCACCGCCGATGTATTGCTGCTTGCCTTCGCGCAGACGGATTTCGCGGGCAATCCACTTGAATCCGGTGTAGCAGTCGAGCATTTCCACGTGGTTCTTGTCGGCCACGGCCTTAATCAGTTCGGTGGTTACGATGGTCTTCACCACGAAGTCGCCCGGTTGCATCTTGCCGGTGGCCAAGCGGTTCTTGATGATGTAGTACAGGAAGAGCAGACAAGTCTGGTTACCGTTGATCAGCACCCATTCGCCCTGGCTGTTTTTGCAGGCCATACCCACGCGGTCGGCGTCGGGGTCGCTGGCCATCACAATGTCGGCATTGATTTTCTTGGCCAGTTCGATAGCCAGGGTCAGTGCTTCGGCATTTTCGGGGTTCGGAGAAACCACGGTGGGGAAGTTGCCGTCCATCACCATCTGCGGCTCTACGAGGTTGATGTTTTCAAAGCCCCATTCCTTCAATGAACGCGGGATGAGGGTGCGTCCGGCGCCGTGGAGCGGTGTGTACACGATGCTCAGGTCTTTCTGACGACGGATTACTTCGGGGTCGATGGAGATGCTGTGTACCTTTTCCAGGTATACTTTATCTACGTCTTCGCCGATAATCTGAATAAGGTCTTTGTTGCCTTGGAACTTGATGTCGGCCACGGTTACCTTGTTCACCTCGTCGATGATGGCAGTGTCGTGCGGAGCCAGTACCTGTGCGCCGTCGTTCCAGTAGGCCTTGTAGCCGTTGTATTCACGCGGGTTGTGGCTGGCGGTGATGTTGATACCGCTCTGGCAGCCCAGGTGACGGATGGCGAAGGATACTTCGGGTGTGGGGCGCAAATCGTCGAACAGGTATACTTTGATACCGTTGGCCGAGAAGATGTCGGCCGAGATTTCGGCAAACTTGCGGCTGTTGTTGCGGCAGTCGTGACCCACTACTACTGAAATCTGACCTTGGCCGGCAAAGCATTTGTTCAGATAGTTGGCCAGCCCTTGGGTGGCGGCACCTACGGTATAGATGTTCATACGGTTGCTGCCTGCACCCATGATGCCGCGCAATCCGCCTGTACCAAATTCCAAATCTTTATAGAAGCTGTCGATCAATGCTGTGTGATCGGCGTCGTCGAGCATGCGTCTTACTTCTGCTTGTGTTTCGGCGTCGTAAGCCGGGGTAAGCCATTTTTCGGCTTTCTCTGTTATCTGTTTAATCAGTTCTTGATTTTCCATAATGAGTTTATATTTTAAAGGTTAATACTTTTGTTGCTTTTTCTTGAGTGGCAAATGTAGAGCATTAACTTTAGATTTCCTAATTTTCATTTGTTTTTTTCGGCTCCAGTGCTTTCATCAGGTAGCGGTCGCCGGTCTGACGGACGTATTCTTTCAGGAATTCGGGGCTATAGCCGGGGCGGTCTACGCCGGCGGGCTGGCCGATGGAGTTGCGCAGGAAGCGGCCGTCTTTCGTCTTTCGCACCACGCCGTCGCTGTATTTCACGATGAGGTATTCACCCAGCCGCTTCCAGGCGTCGAGGGTGCTCTGGGCTGTGAGGTGGGTGTAGCGGGTAAGGAAGCGCTTGGCCGCAGCGGGGTCTTTCTGCAGCAGTTGCAGGGCCGATGATTCGATGCCGCTCTGGGCTTGGGCAAAGGTGTCTTCGAGCTGCTGCTGCACGGCGCGCACATCGCCTATCATGAGGTCGTAGCGGGGGTATACCATGCCCGATACCCAGTTGTACATCCAGAAGGAGGAGCGCCAGGAGAAGGTGATGTAGTCGGCTCCGTCTACGCGGGTGTAGCACTGCGGGGCCTGGTCGGTGCAGCAGTACACGGGGGTGAAGACGGTCATGTTGGCGTCGTCGGTGCCAAACCACAGTACGCCGCCCACGGCATCGGGCAGCGAGGCGCGCATCTGGGCCACAAACACGAAGCCGCTCTGCTGGGTAGAGATGGGGCGTTCGTTGAAGTATTCTTTACCGTCTACCTCGAAGGTGAGGGGCGACAGGCGGTAGGGGGTGTGGTAGGGACCGGCGCCGAAGTCTTGGCTCAGGTCCAGCGGGGTGCCTTCGTAGTGGTCGCGCATGGCTTGCTGCACGTCGCGCACGGAGAGTTTGCGGCTGGGCTTCACAAAGAGGGGCATGGGGGTGGTGTCGGTGCCTTCGATGTAGGACAGGTATTCCTGGCCTTTGTCGGTAAACATGTTGTAGTAGCTCCACACGCGGGCTTCGCAGAAGCGCAGGGCGCCGAAGTCCAGCGGGGCGTAGGCGGCAGAGAAGCTGAAGTCTTTGTTCACGCCGCTGAAGTAGCCTTTCTCGCGGGCAAAGGAGATGACGTCGGGCGAGTAGAGGCAGTTGTTCTTGTCGTTCATGGGGAACTGGTGGATGCGGCTGTGGTTGGCATGGGCGGCGATGCAGTCGTCGGGCACGCGTACGGCCACCCACACGGCTCCGCGCACGCCGGGGCCCTTGCCTATCATCTCCATGATCCATACTTCATTGGGGTCGGCCAGGGTGAAGGATTCGCCGCTGCTGTAGTAGCCGTATTCTTCTACCAGGTCGGTCATCACCTTGATGGCTTCGCGGGCAGTGCGCGAACGTTGCAGAGCCAGGTAGATGAGGCTGCCGTAATCTATCACGCCGGTGGTGTCTACCAGCTCGGGGCGGCCGCCGAAGGTGGTTTCGGCTATGGTGAGCTGGAATTCGTTCATGTTGCCGATGACGTTGTAGGTCTGGCGGGCCTGGGCTATCTGACCGAGGTATTTGCCGGTGTCCCACTCGTGGATGTCGATCATCGTGCCTTTGGCGTGCATGCCGGCAGGATAATGGTAGAGTTCGCCGAAGAGGCCGTAAGAGTCGGCCGAATAAGATACGATGGTAGAACCGTCGGCCGAGGCGTTCTTGCCTACGATGAGGTTGGTACAGGCCAATGCCTGCAGCACTGCCGCAGCCATCAGCATCAGGGTGAATGTTGTTCTTTTTAGCATACTGTTTCTGTATTATTTTTAATTAGTTATTGGTATAGTATCACATCAGGGTGCGTATGTAATGAAATACGCTGGAGGGGATGTCAGTAATAAAAGGTGAACTGCTCGGTGGTGGTATTGCCGCAGCCGTCGGTCACGCTGAGTTGCAGCAGGTGGGTTTGTCCTTTCTGTAACTGTCGGTCCGAGAGGCGGCATTCCAACTGTCCGCTCACGGCGTTGGGGATGCCGAAGAGGGCATACGCTCCGTCGATGGTGCCGCGGTAGGTGTGGATGCCGGTGGCAGCGTCTTTGGCCCGTATCACGATGCGTCTCTGGCGGCCCCATTGCTGGGGACTGACGGGGGTGAGCTCGGGGGGCACGGTGTCTACTGCCACGGTAAAGGTGCCTAGCTGGCGCACCCGGGCGCAGAGGCGTCCGTTCTGCATGCGGCCGCCCAGGCTGTGCAGCCGGCCTTGACGGTCGACCGAGGCCAGGTAGTATTTCGTGGAGTCGGCCACGGGGTAACGGCGCGGGGCGATGCTGAGGTCGGCATAGTCGTGCAGATACACCGGACGGGGGTGCAACTGATAGCGATGGGCTATGCCGTGAGGGTCGGTCTGCAGGGCATAGTCCAGGCAGACGTCGTCGTAGAGCGTGCCGCGAGGCACCAGAAGGTCGAGCCCGGGCTCTTGCAGGTAATTTACGCGATTCCAGCGGAAGTGGTATTTCTCGCGCTGTGGGAGCTGCGGAAGGGGGCTGCGACGGCCTTGCACCGTGAAGCGCACGTGCGAGGTGTTGCCCAGGGCATCGCTCAGGGTGTAATGAAAGTGGTAGGGACGCTCCTGGTCGATGGTCACCAGTCCGCGGCGGCCGTTAGCGGCATGCAGCATGCGCAGGCGGTTGCCCGGCTCGATGAAGGATTTCATGTAGGGTCCCTCGGTCCAGGAGTTGATGTAGCGGTGTTCGGAGTAGGCAAAGCGGTCTACCACGCTGCGAAACACTTCTTCTCCGTCTACCTGCAGCACTACGGTATGCACGCCGTAGCGATTATGTACGCCATCCATATAGTCGTAGGCCCGGATGCCCGCACCTATCTCGCCCCAGGCGGTGATGACACGGTCGGGGTGCACGGCAAAGGTCTGGCTGCGTGCAAGGCCGTTCACCACTCCCCTGCCCGGCTGCGGAAACAGCATCAGTCCCGTGGCTTTAGGGGCCACGTGGTCTTTCACGCGGTCGGCAAAGAACGGCAGGGGGTCTACGTTTTCATCGGTGGCGGTATCTATCAAATCGAGGTGCAGATGGGGGCCGAAAGAGTACCCGGTGTTGCCGCTGAGGGCTATCACCTGCCCTGCCTTCACGCGGTATTCGTCGGGCCGAGGCTCGAGGTCCACTTCCCAGCTCTCGGTTTCGTATTGCAGGTCTTCTACGCGCCGGGCCACGTCGCCCGTAAAGGCACTGAGGTGGCGGTAGATGGCGGTGTAGCCATTGTCGAACACTACGTTGAGCACATAGCCCGACCCATGGTTCACCCGGATGCGCGAGAGGTATCCGTCGGCCAGGGCGCGCACGGGCTTGCCGATGGCACCGCCGGTCTTGAAATCGAGCCCTCCGTGGAAATGGTTGGCGCGGAGTTCGCCGAAATTACCCGAAAAGGTGGGGGGAAAATCGAACGGAGGCACAAAAACATGCTGCTGGGCATGCACGGCGGGTGCACACAGCAGCATGCAGGCCACCACGCTGTGCATCAGTCTTTTCTTACTATTCATAGCGATTATATGCAATTACTTTTTCGGCTGCCTTGCGCGATTTTTTGCGTTTGGGCTTGGCCGGATAGCCCAGGGTGATGTCGAGCAGCAGTCGCTTGCCCGAGGGAATGCCCACCAGGCGCTTGATTTCGGCTTCGTCGAACCAACCCAGGATGCAGCTGCCCAGCCCTTCGCTTTCGGCGGCCAGGGTGATGTGCGAAGCGGCAATGCCGATGTCGATCAGCGGGAAGTATTTGTCCTTGATACGGGCTCCCAGAAAGGAGGTGATGTTCATGGATTCTTCTACAATGAGGATGTGCACGGGGGCGTGCTTGGCAAATTTATTCATGCCCAGCCCGGCCGTGGCTTTTCCCACCCGCACGGCCAGGTCGGGGTCGGTTACCACCACAAACTTCCAGGGCTGCGCATTGCAAGCCGAGGGAGCCAGACGGGCTGCCTCGAGGATGCGCTGCAGTTTCTCGGGCTCTACAGGGCGCGATGCATCGTAGGCGCGGTCGCTCTGACGGGAGGCTACCAGCGACAGAAAATCGGTTATCTCGTTCATAGGCTTCAGGCGGTAAAGTGCATCATGCGGCTAAGGTACTTGCCGATTATGTCGAACTCGATGTTTACCACGCTGCCGGGCTGGATGGCGTGGAAATTGGTGTGCTCGAAGGTGTAGGGAATGATGGCCACCTGGAAGGTGTCATCGGTGGGATTACATACCGTGAGGCTGACGCCGTTCACCGTCACCGAACCTTTGTCTACGGTGAAGTAGCCGCGGCGGGCCATCTCTTTATCTAATGCGTAGCGGAAGGTGAAGTAGTAGCTGCCGGCGGCATCTTCTACCGATACGCAAGTGGCGGTCTGGTCTACATGGCCCTGCACGATGTGTCCGTCGAGGCGGCCGTTCATCTGCATGCTGCGCTCCACGTTGACTTCATCGCCCACCTGCAGCAGACCCAGGTTGGAACGGTCGAGCGTTTCTTTCATGGCGGTCACGGTATAGGTGTCACCCTCGATGCGCACCACCGTGAGGCAAACGCCGTTGTGGGCCACACTTTGGTCTATCTTCAGTTCTTCTACAAAGCTACACTTCAGCGTGAAGTGTACATTTTCTTGCTCTCTCTGCAGTGCTACCAGCGTAGCGCATTCTTCTACTATTCCAGAAAACATAGGGTATATGGGTTTTTAAAATTTGTAATTCTGCATACAAAGATAAAGCAATCTCGATGCAGTACAAAAAAAAAGGAAGCTTTTCACAAAGCCTCCTTTTCAGTTTTCAATAGGTATTAGTTTTTTTTTAAGGTAAAAAGATTGTTTTCAGGATAACGGCGCAAAGATAGAACCTTTTTAATGTATCAACCAAATTTAAAAACATGTCATATAACATCTTTTTGGATAAACGTTTGATTTTGTTATCATTTCAAAGCAATTTTCTACATCTGCACCTGATTTACGAGGGCAAATATAGACTTTTTGCCGTGAAAATGCTAAATTTTTACTTAAAAAAACACCCGCCCTATAAATAAGAAAGGAAAGGGAAAGCATTAATCTCGATTTTTTCACGGTAAACAAAAAAATAGTCGTATTTTTGCAGCCTATTCCTGGTATTCATATTTTAATAAAGATATATACGTAATATAGATAATTATGGCAGAATTGAAGAACGAAGAAACAAGCGAGAAGAAGAGCTTGAACTTCATCGAACAGATTGTGGAGAATGATTTAAAGGAAGGTAAAAACGGGGGAAGAGTGCAGACGCGATTCCCGCCAGAGCCGAACGGGTATCTTCATATCGGACACGCCAAGGCTATCTGCATGGATTTCGGCATCGCAGCCAAGCATGGCGGCGTGTGCAACTTGCGCTTTGACGACACAAACCCTACCAAAGAGGATGTGGAATATGTAGAAGCCATCAAGGAGGATATACAATGGCTGGGCTATCAGTGGGGAAATGAATATTATGCCTCGGATTATTTCCAACAGCTCTGGGATTTTGCCATCGAACTGATTAAGCAGGGTAAGGCGTATATCGACGAGCAGTCGAGCGAACAGATTGCTGCACAGAAGGGTACACCTACTCAGCCGGGCGTGGAGAGTCCGTACCGTAACCGACCCATCGAGGAGAGTCTGGCTCTGTTCGAAAAAATGAACAGCGGGGAAATAGAGGAAGGTGCTATGGTGCTGCGCGCCAAAATCGATATGGCCAACCCGAACATGCACTTCCGCGACCCGATTATCTATCGCGTAGTGAAGCATCCGCACCACCGCACCGGAACTACCTGGAAGGCGTATCCGATGTATGACTTTGCCCACGGACAAAGCGACTTCTTCGAGGGGGTGACGCACTCGCTCTGTACGCTGGAGTTCGTGGTGCACCGGCCGCTCTACGACCTCTTCGTGGATTGGCTGAAGAAGGGTGAAGACCTCAATGACAACCGCCCGCGCCAGTATGAATTCAACAAACTGAACCTGAGCTATACACTGATGAGCAAGCGTAACTTGCTGACACTGGTGAAGGAGGGATTGGTCAACGGATGGGACGACCCCCGTATGCCGACTATCTGTGGATTCCGCAGAAGAGGATACTCGCCCGAGTCTATCCATAAGTTTATCGACAAGATTGGCTATACCACGTATGATGCACTGAATGAGTTTGCATTGCTGGAAAGTGCCGTGCGCGAAGACCTCAACGAACGGGCTACCCGTGTATCGGCTGTGCTGAATCCGGTGAAACTGATCATTACCAATTATCCGGAAGGACAGGTGGAGGAAATGGAAGCGGTAAATAATCCGGAAAGACCGGAAGAGGGAAGCCACTGCATAGAATTCTGCCGAGAACTGTGGATGGAACGCGACGACTTTATGGAGGATGCACCGAAGAAGTTCTTCCGCATGACACCCGGACAGGAGGTGAGACTGAAGAGCGCGTACATCGTGAAGTGTACCGGATGCAAGAAAAATGAGGCCGGCGAAGTGGAAGAAATCTACTGTGAATACGACCCCGATTCGAAGAGTGGTATGCCGGGCGCCAACCGCAAGGTGAAGGGCACACTGCACTGGGTGAGCTGCCATCACTGCCTGCAGGCTGAAGTACGCCTGTACGACCGACTGTGGAAGGTGGAGAATCCGAGAGATGAACTGGCAGCCATACGGGAAGAAAAGAATTGTGATGCGCTGACGGCCATGAAGGAGATTATCAACCCCGACTCGCTGAAGGTGTTGCCCTGCTGCTACATAGAAAAGTATGCAGCCGGCATGGCTCCGCTGACGTATCTGCAGTTCCAACGCATCGGTTATTTCAATGTAGACAAGGATTCTACAGCAGAAAAAATGGTATTCAACCGCACTGTAGGACTGAAAGATACATGGGGAAAGATCAACAAATAATCCGACATGAAGAAAACTAACTTTTTCTCAGGAAAAGATAAAGAATTGTATGAAATGGCTCTCAGCTTTGAAAAGGCCATGCAATGCAAAGAAACTTTTTATCTGGATGCCGATGACTGGGCAGACCTGGCAGACTGGTATGCCGACAGAAGAAAAGGTGAATGGGCCCACAAGGCCGCAGAAAATGGCCTGTACCAACACCCCGGACATACGGGGCTGCTGGTGCAACAGGCATATCTGTATTTATATGAGCAGCGGCTGGAAAAGGCGAAAAGCGTCTTGGAAAGCATCGAAGAGAATTACTTGCCAGAGGTAATAATCTTGAAGGCAAACTTACTGATGGAGTATGGAGAAGATGCCCGGGCCGAGGAGTTGCTGGAAACTATAGAAGCACCGATGGAAATTCATGACATCATCGAGGTGATTTATTTCTATATAGAATATAAAATGGCCTGCAAGGCGCAGCCGTGGATGAAAAGGCTGAAGGAGTGCCATGATGAACATGCTTATAAGGCGGTTTCGGCAGACTATCTATTCGCTACAGGCCAGTACGACGAAGCCATCAAGATGTATAACGAGCTGCTGGACAAGGAGCCGTATTCTGCCCCTTGCTGGTATGGATTGTCGCGCTGCTACATGGAGTTAAACGAACCGAACAAAGCTATTGAGGCGGCCGACTTTTCTACGGTGGCTGATGAGGAGTTCGGTGATGCTTACTTCGTGAAGGCTACGGCTTATACTCAACTGGGCAATAACTCAAAAGCACAGATGAATTATAGACTGGCTGCTAAATATGGAGCCATTACAGAGGATGTGTATCTGTACTTCGAAGCATTGGTCAGCATAGAGGCGCAAAACTGGCAGGCAGCGTATGAATCGCTGAAAAAAATACTTGAACAGGAGGGGGAAATATCTACTCCGGTAGAATCTGTTTACAGCCATATGGCTATCTGCCTGTATAATATGAAAGAGTATACGAAAGCTTTGGATTATTGTGCTCTGGCAGAAGAACTGAACCCTGATGATGTGCAGAATTATTTTACCGAAGCGGGCATCTATATGGAGCTTAACCAGGATGAACTCTGCATGAATGCGCTGATAAAAGCAACGGAACTGGAACCTACAGCCGAGAGCTGGATTAGTGTCGGAGAACTGTGTTCGAAGTATGGCAACATGGTCATGGCGCTCAAAGCATTTGAACGTGCCGAAATGATAAATCCCTCGACTCCGGGACTTACCGAACACCTGACGATGATGTATCTGATGCTACAGAATAAGGAAAAGTTTCTGGAATATAACGCTAAATGCGAACGCCCCTTCACAATGGAGCAAATTAAACTGATACAGGATTGGTACGAAACCAATGGAACAGAGGAGGATATTAATAGAATAAATGATATCTTGTCGTCCTTACAATAACCTGTATTTTTAATCACATTTTTTATATAAGTAATGAAACTATGGAATCTCTAGCAGAATTATTAAAATGGGTCTTGGAAAATCTGAATTATACGGTGGTCACGATCTTTATGGCTATCGAAAGTTCGTTTATCCCATTCCCCTCGGAAGCGGTAGTGCCACCGGCTGCCTGGAAAGCCATGGCAGACGACAGCATGAATATCGTAATGGTGGTAGTCATGGCTACCATCGGAGCCGACTTGGGAGCTTTAATCAATTATTATCTGGCTAAATGGCTGGGAAGACCCATCGTATATAAATTTGCCAACAGCAGATTAGGACATCTGTGCCTTATCGATGAAGAAAAAGTGCGTCATGCAGAAGAGTATTTCCGGCAGCATGGAGCTGCTTCTACTTTCTTCGGACGACTGATTCCGGCCGTAAGACAGCTCATCAGTATTCCTGCCGGGCTGGCTGGCATGAAGTTGGGGCCGTTCTTGCTCTACACTACGCTGGGGGCTGGCATCTGGAACTCAATCTTGGCTGCCTTGGGATATGGCATCTACAGATTCACTAATTTAAAGACTACCAATGATGTCTATCAGTTGGCCACTGAATATAGCCACGAGATAGGGTATGTGATTCTGGCTATCTTTGCCGGAGTGGTGCTGTATCTTATAGCTAAAGCTTTTAAAAAAAAAAAAGTAAATAAAATGATGCTGTGGGCCATCGGAGCTACGACGACGCTGAGCACCCTCAGCGGATGTGGTCAAGACCGATGGCCCGAGTATTATCCGTATACCGGACGGGACTTATGGATAGATAGCGTGATGCGCGAAGAATACTTGTGGTTCGAAGAGATGCCTTCGTTCAATGAGCTAAACTATTTCATCGCACCACAGGCTTTTCTCGACAAAGTAAAATCGAGCAAAGATAAGGGTTTCTCCAAAGTGGACTCTATCTATCGCACTGCGCCGGTGAGCTATGGATTCAGCTACAGCCTGAGCAGGGTGCCCGAGAATGACACGGCGTATTATGCCATGATTACGTACGTGGAACCGCAATCGCCTGCTGCAGAAGCCGGACTGAAACGCGGGGAATGGATTATGTCGGTAAATGATGACTTCATTACCCGTAAACGTGAAAAAGTGCTGCAAGAGGGGGAAGAGAAAAAACTGGCTATCGGAATAATTCAAGTAAGAACGGAAACTAATCAGGAAGGACAAGAGGTGAAAATCACTGAAGTAGTATCCGACCGCTCGGCTACACTGCCGGCCACGCGCCCGGTGGAAGAGGAACTGACACCGACACAGATGTTTCTGCCCGCCTGGAAGGCTGCTTACTTGGTGTACAATGAATTCAACCCTAGCCAGGATGAAGTGCTGCGCCAGTTTACTCAGCAATATCGCAAAAACGGTGCCGAACACTTGATCTTAGACTTGCGCTACAATGATAGAGGAGAAATGGGCAGCATGCAGCTGGCTGCTTCCTTACTGGCTCCTGCCGATAAACTAGGAGCTCCGCTTGCATCTCTTTATTACAACTCGAAAAAGACTCATAAGAACCGTATACTGACTCTGGAGCGTGAATTGCTGCAAAGCGGACAGAATCTGAATCTGAAGCGCTTATTTGTCTTAACCAGTGCTGCTACCGCCGGTATGGCAGAAATGCTGATCAACGGGCTGAAACCGTACATGCAGGTGGTGATTATCGGCGAAAATACCAAAGGGGAATACATAGCTACCGAGGGATTTAAAAACCCGGCCTTCGAATGGGAGGTGCGCCCTGCCGTATGCGAGGTATACAATGCCTTGGATGAGGCGGTATATACCAACGGTTTTGCCCCAGATGTAAAAGTCAATGCTTTAGCCAATCCTGCTACTGTGCTGCCATTGGGAAATGTCAAAGAGGCCTTACTTAGCATAGCACTTGGCATGATAGATGGAAGCATCGAGATTCCTTCACCGGAACCTGCGCCGGAACCTTCGCCGGAACCTGCGCCAAAGCCGGAATCTTATAAATAGTACTGCATACGTTTTTAAAACAGTTTCTTACTTTTAGCCGAATCTGATCTGAACCAGGTTCGGCTTTTATTTTTGAATAACGCCATCCAAATTCAGATGCGGGGGAGGTGCCTGCCATAGGAATAAAAAAAACGAGTAAGTTCTCTCGAACCTCTCGCCTCCTTTAAGAAAAGCCCAAATGGCTTTTCTTTTCCTGTTAAAACATCTTTTGTTAACCTAAAACAATCTTTCTTTTTACCTAATCAAAAACTATAATACCTGTTTTCCTAATTATAAACAATCCTTCTTTACCTAAATTCTAATTACCTATTTTCTAATCTTTAAATACCTATTTATTATTACCTTAAAAAATTACCTTTATAATACCTTTATATTTTGCAATCTTTTTACCTAACTGCTAATAGCTATTGAAAACAAATTCATTATTATAGTTACAAGCTGTTATCTCAACAGCGATGCAAAGGTATGAATTTTCTTTGTGTGCGCAAACGAAGTGGCAAAAAATCACATCATCTATAACATTGTTTTAAATTTCGGTAGTCATTTTTACACTTGTAAACAAAAAAAGGTCTATTTTTTAATGGAAAGCCATTCCATAACGATCTGCCCAATGCCCGGCTGCGGCGGCAGGCAGACAGGATACATCTAAGCAGAAGAGCATAAAAAAACGATGCCAAAGGAGTTTTTTTTATTCCTTTGGCATCGTACCTTTTATTATTTAAGCGGATAAGAGACGCTTTACAACAACTATACGCTCTTACTCACCTGTTTATTAGTTGCTCGACTTATTTCTTTGCAGGAGAGGAATAACGTGCATTTAAGCCTTCCAAAATCTCCTTCGTGATATTATAGCAGCTATCAGCGTAGAGCAAATTGTCGAAACCTGTATTACTGATAATCATGCTATAGCCTTTAGTCTTATTATATTCTTTCAAAAAGGCATTGATAGAATCGCGCAGCTGCAAACTGTTCTTTTCGTTTTCACTCATCAGTTCAGCCTGCAACTTATTGCTTAAGTTCTGCAAATCCTGCTCTAATTTAGCAATGCGATTATACTCTTGCTGAGCACGCTCTTGAGAAAGATAAGCGTTATTTTGATATTTGGTCTGGAATTCTTGTTTCTGCTTATCTAATTCCTTGGCTTTTTGGTTCAATGTCAAACGAACATTTTCGCTCTTCTTCACCATTCCTTCATTCAAATCAATACAGAAATTATATTTTGCCAATAACGTATCAATCTCTACGTATGCAATCTTCATCCCTGATAATCCTGCTGCCTGTGTAGCAGTGCTGTTAGAGGGTACTTCTGTCTTACCGGCACACTGAGCGAATAATACAACCAGTGCAAATGCCACTAATGAGCTCATCAAGTAGTTCAATCTCTTCATAATGTAATATCTATAATATTTTTTATAAAATTAGTTCTCTAAATTCTGGAGATGTTTTTCCAGTTCATCAACGGAAAAACGACGTTTTTTCCGGGCCTCTCGGTCTTGAGACTGCACACAGCCTATCTTTCGATCGCGCATTGCCTTATTACCACTGACGTGTGAATTAGGGAATTTACCGCCTTTTACAAAAAAGACTTTTACCCCTAACAATAGCACGCCGATAGCCACAAACAATATTGTTATAAAAACTGTTTTTAGCATCATTTTCTAGGGTTTTTAGCAAAATTAAAGGATGAATAACAGCAAAAAGGAGAATTAATTTTCATTTGCTGGCTATTTCCATTATTTTTGTGGGTGCAAATATAGGAGTTTGCTTGGAGAAAACAATACATTATGGAAAAAAAAGACTTAAAACCTACAGGCGTTTTCCACTATTTCGAGGAAATCTGCCAAGTACCACGTCCTTCTAAAAAAGAAGAGAAGATTATTGCTTACTTGAAAGCATTCGGCGAAAAACATCAATTAGAAACCAAATGCGATGAAGCGGGCAACGTACTTATCAAAAAACCGGCTACACCGGGCATGGAAAATAGAAAAACTGTAGTCTTGCAATCGCACGTAGATATGGTTTGTGAGAAGAATAATGATGTACAACATGACTTCTTGAACGACCCCATTGAAACTGAAATAGACGGTGAATGGCTGAAAGCCAAAGGTACTACGCTGGGAGCAGACAACGGCATCGGAGTAGCTACAGAATTGGCTCTACTGGCTGACAACACCCTGCAACACGGACCATTGGAATGTCTGTTTACCATCGATGAAGAAACGGGATTGACAGGTGCTTTCGCTCTGAAAGAAGGATTTATGACGGGAGAAATCTTGCTGAATCTGGACTCTGAAGATGAAGGTGAACTCTTTATCGGCTGTGCCGGAGGCATTGATTCGGTGGCTGAGTTTACCTACCAGGAAACTGAGGTTCCTGCCGGATATTTCTGCTGTAATATATCTGTAAAGGGGTTGAAGGGCGGACACTCCGGAGGTGACATTCACCTGGGAAGAGGAAATGCCAACAAAATTCTAAACCGCTTCTTAAATGATGCTTTTAAAAAATACGATTTGTATCTCTGCGAAATTGATGGCGGTAATCTGCGCAATGCCATTGCCCGCGAAGCGCATGCAGTAGTAGCAGTACCGGAATCATGCAAACATGACTTACGCACAGACTTGAACATTTTTGCTGCAGACGTACAGGCGGAATACTGCGTAGTGGAGCCCGACTTGCAACTCATCATGGAATCGGAAGAACCGCGCAACACAGCTATAGATAAAGATACCACACTGAGACTGCTGCAGGCCATTTATGCCACGCCTCACGGTGTATTCGCCATGAGTCAGGATATTCCCGGCCTGGTAGAAACGTCTACCAACCTGGCTTCTGTAAAAATGAAACCCGGACACATAATCCGCATCGAGACAAGCCAGCGAAGCTCTACAGCTTCTTCCAAACAAGACATCGCCAATATGGTGAGAACGGTGTTTGAAATGGCTGGTGCCAAAGTAAGTTTCGGCGACGGATACCCGGGATGGAAACCTAATCCACATTCAGAAATTCTGAAAGTAGCTGCTGCTTCATACAAGCGCCTGTTTGGCACTGAAGCTAAAATTAAAGCAATTCATGCCGGACTGGAGTGCGGACTCTTCCTCGATAAATATCCCTCATTGGATATGATATCATTTGGTCCTACCCTGCAGGGAGTACATTCACCCGACGAACGAATGCTGATACCTACCGTACAGAAATTCTGGGATCACCTGCTGGATATTCTTCAGAATATTCCTGTCAAATAACCCCAATCAGCCATGAATGCAGGCATGCACCTTAATACAACAGAGAGCAGCAAATCCGTGTGGAGCTTGCTGCTCTCTGCCTTTTTTACACTATACTGCTCTTTCGCCTCCCAAGCCCAAGAGCCGAAAGACACAATACCTTTTTGTGTAATGTCTTATAATGTAGAAAATCTTTTTGACTGCCAGCACGACTCACTGAAAAATGATGAGGAATTCCTCCCCCACTCACCGCGCCACTGGACTTACAGAAAATACCGCAAGAAATTAGATAATCTGGCTAAAGTTATCTTGGGGGTCGGTCAGTGGAATCCACCGGCACTAGTGGGACTGTGCGAGGTAGAGAACGACAGTGTGCTACATGCCTTGACACGGTATTCTTTACTGCGCCATATGGATTACCGCTACCTTATCACGCACTCTAGCGATGCACGGGGCATCGACGTGGGGCTTTTGTATCAGCGTAAACTATTTCAACCCATCTACATGCAGAGTTTATCAGTGCCAAAACCTGCCGGTTTTAGCCATGCTACCCGAGACATACTACACGTGAGCGGACGGCTACTGAATCTTGATACGCTCGATGTAATGGTCTGTCACTTTCCATCACGCAGAGGAGGAGCCCGAGCCTCTGAAGCCTACAGACTGGCAGCTGCCACAACCGTAAGAAAGTGTGTAGACAGCCTCTATCTCATACGGCAAAAACCGCAAATACTCATCATGGGCGATTTCAATGATTACCCAAACAATCGTTCTATACAAGTAATCCTTGGGCAAAATCCTACTATGCAACATCTGCTGTCACACGTCTCCCAACAAAAAAATACTGGAAGCTATAAATACCAGGGAAGCTGGGGATTATTAGACCATATCATCGTATCTCCGCAACTGACAGATTCTACAGCTGCACTATATGCCCCTCTTGCTGGCGGACAAATATACCAGCCTCCTTTTCTATTAATCAGTGATAAGAAATTTGGAGGAGTACAGCCCTTCCGCACTTTTCTGGGAATGAAGTACCTGGGTGGATTTAGTGACCATCTACCCGTATACGTCAATTTCAGAATGATATATTAGGCAACGCTCCAAGCTAACGATACTGATACAACTTTAAATCAAATTTCTGCACCATAACCAGCAAATGATCGAATATATCCGATTGGATGCGTTCGTATTCCTTCCAGACTTTATTTCTGGAAAAGAAATACACTTGGATAGGAACACCATATTCTGTAGGTTCTTTCTGGCTAATAATCAAATCCATATCTTGGTTTACTACCGGAAGGCTGCGGAGATATCGTTCTATGTAAATCCGATAAAGTTGAGCATTGGTCGGAATTTCTCCAGCAGCCGGCTGATAATCTGCCAATAAAGGCACTTCTCTGCAAATAGATTTCAGCTGTTCGGAAGAACAAAAATGCAACGTATCCAAATCCAAATAGATTTTTTTATCCACTCTCCTACCTCCCCCCTCAAGCATGCCTCTCCAATTCTGAAACGGACTGTTTACCAAGGAATAAGGAGGAATCATAGATATGGTATTATCCCAATTCTGCACCTTCACGGTATTCAGTGTAATCTCTTGCACAATACCGTTGGCTACTCCATTAGGTAAAGCAATCCAATCACCAATACGTACCATATCATTGGCAGATAACTGAATGCCCGACACAAATCCCAAAATACTATCCTTAAATACCAACATCAATACAGCAGCAGATGCCCCCAAACCTGCAAATAGTTTCATCGGAGATTTATCAATAAGCACAGCTATCGCTACAATGGTACCTACTAAAAATAACAATACTTGCAATACTTGCACAAAACCGCGTAAGGGTCTACTTTTGCCACTGTCGCGTAAATTATAAATATCAAGCAGCATCAACAAGACGCCGTTCGCCATCAGCAGAAAGGCGACAATGACATAAATGGCGCAAGTACGCGACAAGATGGATAATAATAAAGGATCGGCCGAGAAGAAAATCGGTAATAATAAATAAGCTACACACCCTGGTATCATCAGTAATAAATGGTGGATAACCCGACGCTTCTTCAACAAAGCCTTCCAAGGATACTTGACTTCTTGTTCGTTTGTCATCATCTTCTGATAGTTTAATGAATGAATTAGTAAAACTATCCTTTATAACAAACAGACCACAAAGTTGTTTAATGATTAAGCAGCACTCAAAAATGAGTAGATAAAAATACACAAAATGGTAAGGCTACCCACTACGAGAGGAACCCAAGTATTTACCGTATAAGCAGGACGTACGTAGCACAGATACTTGGCTGAAAGAAAAGCAAATAATCTACAGCAGATAAAGGCTCCTACGTAACCGACCAAAGCTCCTGCCACCAAATCGCCAGGATAATGTACACCCAAATAAGCGCGAGAATAACAAGTTACAAGCGCCCAGAGCATCATAAATAAGGTAAACCAGCGCTGGCGAAACATATAATACACATAAAAAGCCAGGCCAAAGGTGTTGGCAGCATGACAGGATGGAAATCCATACTTACCCCCACGATAGCCATTTACTATTTCTATATAATCTGATAACGGATTCTCTAAATTGGCCGGACGCATACGTCCTATCCATGGCCGTATCAGAGACGAACAAGTCTGATCCGCAAAAAGAATAATCAATGTTATAGTGAGCACACCCAGCAAAGCTACCCTCCAAGGCATATTCCTGAACAATACATACAAAATAGCTGCATACAAAGGTATCCATATGATTTTACCGCTAAAAGCATACATAAAATAATCTGCCCATAAGGAGCGCCATCCGTTAATGACTAATAAGAAATCGGCATCTATCAAAGTGAGAAAATCCATATAACATTTACTAGTTGAAACAAAATACTATCTATCGTCTATCTATCAAAAGTCTTACTTACTACCTCTTGCCGCCAAATCATCATACAATTTCTGCAAATATGCCTTGCCCGCAGATAAATGCCTGCCCTTTTCAGTCCCTTCGTCTAGTACTACCTGACTCGCTTGATTATCAAAAATCAACTGATTATCTGAAGTGGCCATTCCAAAGGCATCAGGCACTGTAAAAAATGCAAAATGAGGTGCAGTTGAATCTAACATATCCTTACTGAAAACAAACTCATAATGGGGCAAACCCAATTGAGCCAACAGTGTGGCAGCCAAATCTTGCTGTGAGCCGTATACATCTATCTTCCGAGGCTGATTCACAGCTCCACCAATCATCAGCATGGGTATTTGGAAACGGTCCAGAGCATAAAGACTTAAAGGCTCTACCGTAGCTCCCAAATGGTCGGGTACAAAAATAAGAACGGTATTTTTCCACTGAGGCAACTCTTTAAACTGACGAACAAAATCACCCACACAACTGTCTGTATAGGCAAAAGCATTCATCCGATCATCTTCTAAACGCCGATAAGGTACTTCGAATGGCTCGTGGCTACTGGATGTTTGTATAACTCTATACATCGGCTTTCTATGCGCACCTACATTCATGGAGTCATTCTTCAAGTCATCCAATAAACGACGGAACACTAAATGATCGTGTACCCCCCACTTACTGAGTCTTTCACCTATAGGAAAATCCTTGTCGCATACAATGTCTTCCATACCACTAGCCATTAAATAGGAACGCATATTGGTAAAGTCGGCATCGCCACCATAGTAATAATGTGTACCATATCCAGCCTGGCGCAATCTACGTGAAATAGCCGGCAATTTGGAGGTCTTCAAAGGATATTTCATGATACTAGTTGTTGGCTGCGCCGGATAACCACTCAATATAGCTACCAGACCTCGGTCCGTACGAAAGCTATTGGCATGAAAATTAGTAAACAATATTCCTTCGTGCGACAAACTATCCAACTGTACAGCGATATCAGGAGCACCTCCCAAGGCTGTCATTAACTTTGATGAAAAACCCTCCAATATCACCAAACATATATCAGGATGAGATTCCCTAAACAGTTTTATAGACGGTTGAGGTAAAGTGTCGGGTCTGCATTCCATGGCAGCAACCACAGTAGGGTCAATCAAAGAAGTCATCAGTTTATCTGCTTCAGCCGGTTCCATAAATCGGTATTGACTGGCAAAATCTTTTTGTTTAGAAAGTGACTCCATCAAGTTAAAAGCCGGATTGGTAGCTGCATGATTTAATAATACATTCGTACTGTAATATACTTTACCGGTGTTCATAGTAGACACCGTAAAGCCACCACGAATAGGAATGAACAGCACACCGGTGAGCAACAACAAAGCTCCCGATACCGAAAGAGAATGATAAGGTAATTTAAACTGGCTGGATTCTCCTGTAGAAAAAAGAATCTTTTGAAACAACCAGTAAAGCAACGCTGCCATCAGAACAAAAGCCAATATACCACTTAATACAAAGCCAATACTTACGCTGGCAAAGGCGTCTTTAGGAGAGGACAAAAAATAGAATAAGGGCGTTGCATCCAAACGAAATCCCCAAAAACTATATAATCCTAAATCGACAACAAAAATCAACGATATCAGACAAGATACAAAAATAAAATAACCAGCCCAAATACGCTTCAATATTTTAGGCAGTGCCCATGCAGAAATCATCAGCAACAACCCTGGAATTAGAGTCAAGTAGCCCGCTAAAGATAAATCCAATGGCATACCATGCCACACTACCTTCAACCATTCAGTCCAAGATACTTCTGCATATTGTGCATGATAATAAGCCATAAATAAAGGCTTCTGAATGATGAAAATAACAACAAACAATAAATATGTTTTAAAAAAAAGGATTATTCTTTCTCTCATAGTTCTGCTTTCAAATAGATTCTATGCAAAAATAGGCCTTTTTCTGCTATAATTCTCAAGAATACAAGAAAATCTTATTGCGATACTCAATATATGTATGGTGCTACTCCGATTCAACTGCATGAAGTGAATAAGTCCGTAATACCTCTAAGGTACGCTTTTTACGCTTTCTCCCCTTAAAATTCCAAAATTCTTTTGTAAAAGGCGCCATCAAATCCAGCCCTTGAATGGCCGTGCCACTTCCTACAGATTTCCATCCACCCACGGCTGTGTTGTTGACACGTTCCATTATCACATATCTCATCCCTGTAGCCTCTATTTTCTCTAAAGAATTACGACATCCAGCATCCAACGGATGCTTTGCCCAATCCGAAGGATATATGCGAGATTTTAAGTCGTAAAATGCCCCCTTCCAAGTGTTTTTATCAATTTTGATTTTCTTTTGCAAAACCGGATCCCAGTTATAAGGAGTATTCGGAGTATAGGGATGCAATGTAAGCACTACATCCTTTTTCACTTGTTCAGGCAAAGCAGGTAAATCTGCCCTGAATCCTAACCAGGACTTTTCATGAGTAGAAACAGGATTGTCTAAAAAAGCATCTACCCCCAATTCTCTTAAAGCCTCTGGATTTAATTCTATTTTTCCTTCTTTCTGCAACAACCGATTAAGAGTCAGCGAATCTTGAAGCGTCCAATCTTGAGCATACGAAGGAGGGACTACCGTAAACAGCAGTCCAAACAATGCCCATAAGAATTTCATAAATATCTAAATGATAACAATTTATACAATTACCACCACATATATCCACTACCGCAAAGCGGTTCATCATAACAGGGATCTATCGTCCACATGGTTTTAGGAAGCTTCCTCGACTCCCACCACCGACGGTATCTGGCAACAGCATCCAATACTTCTTCATCAGTCAGAAAATAAATTCCTTCATAGTTTTCTGCATTTGTATGCACCATCTTACATCCCATAGAGGCATTATGCCCCAAACGTATGGTTTCTACTGTCCATAAGATACACTCTCCTAAACGGAGTTTACCCCCTGCCGAATAAGAGACAGGAGCCAAAGGGAAAGAAGGTACTACAGTCATGTCTTCTGCATACCGTAGCAGTTCCTCGATATCTTCTTGAACAAATCGAGGAACTTTAGAAATTCCATTCGTTGGATGTACCACCAAAATTCCTGCTTTCAGTTGTTTCACAAATACTTCTACATCTGGGTCGTTAAAATCCAAAACCTCTTCGCCACAAGACATCAAACAACCAACGAACAATATCATTACCCCCAACTGTATATATCTCCATATGTAATTCTTCAATAGATTCATCTCAAATTCCTTTCTTATATTAAAATATCATTCGTACGCCACACAATAAATTCATATTAGTTGCTCGTTCCGTACGCAAATTTCTTATATGAGTATCCGTATGAAAATGATGTGAAAACATCGGCTCTGCAAAGACAGCAAAACGGTCATTTATTTTATAGGACACCCCCAAACCGGCTAAAACCGACAGACGAAGAGGATCTTCATCAAAGGACTTAGCTAGAACTTTCTCCATAGATCCACCTGCCGATGCATAGCACATCCATTTGTTTTTTTGAAATAATATTACATTAATTTTCATGGGAATAGCTAATAGATTCCATGATTCCTGCGTACCTTGAGCCAATAGATTTTGATATTGTAACCCAGCTTCTAAAGATACCATCTCTGTCAAATGACGCTCCACAGATACTCCTACCATTATAGGAGCACAATAGCGTCCTTTAGGCATAGCAGAACCAATACTAGCTTTCAATGCCCACTTCTTATCATCTCTTTCATCAATATCCGCATTGCCTGAAGAAGTAAAAGTTGAAACACCTCCCGATTCAACTGCGCTATCCGGAAACAATTGGTTATCAGTTTCCGCAGTACCTGTAGTAATTAAACATCTTCTTCTATGATTATCAGAATTATACACGTGATTATTCATAGTAAAAGTAAAACGGACTGTTAGTTGATTATCAAAGTTCTCAGAAACTACAGAAGAATCGTTAACAAATGCCTGAATTAATTGACTTGCATTCGTCTTTTCATCTCCAGCAGGAAGGTTTCCTTCTAAAGATAATATCTGCCGAGGATTATAATTTTGTATCTGCGTAAAAGCCTGTTTGATTTCTTCTTTCTGAGAGAAATACCAAGCGGTTACAGAACTTAACCCTAAAAGCAACAGCACCGAAGCTGCAACAGAGATTTTATAAAGCCTCAATCTGATACGCTTTTTATCTGATGCCATACCCAACTGTGACTTAGGCAAATCCGTCTGAAGTTGCTCCCAAAAACCTTCACGCACCTCCATCTGAGTATTACACAAACGAGTACGAAATAATTCTGATATATCAACATTATTCTTCATATTTAATATATTCTCTAATTCTTCTAGCCAATATTTTTTTTGCATGGTGCAACTGTGAAGTGGAGGAGTGTTCTTTAATATGCAAGATTTCAGCTATCTCCTTATGCGTTTTTCCTTCAAACACATATAAATTAAATACAGTCCTACACCCCAAAGGAAGTTCTGCTACAAAACGCATCAAGACTTCTTCAGAGAGTTCAGCATCCTCTTCTATTACACTATCTTCATCCGTAACATCGGGCCAGTCATCCTCAAGAATCAGTCTGTGCTGAATACGTTGCTGCTTACGAAGATAATCTATAGCTTGTGTCACCATAACTCGATGCACCCATACCCCTAACGGACAATCTCCACGGAAAGTAAAATGAGTAAATATTTTAATAAAGCCATCATGGAGCACATCATGAGCCGTATCTATATCACCCGTATAACGATAGCACACAGCTAACATCTGCCCAGCATAATGTGTATACAATGCTTTTCGGGCGAAATCTTTTCCAGCCCGACACCCCTCAACCAACTCTATCTCATTTTCCAATGCCAGTGTCTATTTGTATGAACGCAATGTTATTTTGTTTTATAGACGTAACTGCTTTCGAAATGCTGCAAACTACAGGATTAAAAAACTGTTAAATATGAATTGTTCCTTTATAAAAAAGGTGCATCACGATACTTGATGCACCCTTTATCGCATATAATAGTCTATAGACTATATTCTCAACATGCCTTAAAACTCATATCCAGTCCCTTCACTGAATGTGTCAGCGCTCCTACAGAGATGAAATCCACGCCACACTCCGCATAATCACGCAATGTTTCAAAAGTAATTCCACCAGAAGATTCTGTCTCATAACGTCCAGCTACCATATCTACCGCTTTCTTAGTCATCTCTGGCGTGAAGTTATCAAACATAATTCTATCTACACCTCCCAAATCAAGTACTTGCTGCAATTCATCGAAATTTCGAACTTCAATTTCAATTTTAAGATCTTTACCTTTTTCTTTGCAGTACTCTTTGGCACGTGTAATCGCCTTGTCAATGCCTCCTGCAAAGTCTACATGATTATCCTTCAGCAGAATCATATCAAACAAGCCTATACGATGATTTACACCACCGCCGATTTTCACCGCCATTTTTTCTAATATACGCATACCAGGAGTGGTCTTACGCGTATCGAGTACACGTGTGTGAGTACCTTTCAAACGCTCAGCATACTTATGTGTCATCGTAGCAATACCACTCATACGCTGCATAATATTCAGCATCAAGCGCTCAGTCTGCAACAACGACTGCACTTTACCTTCTACTACCATGGCCACATCACCAGGTTTTACTTCAGTTCCATCTTGTATAAAAACTTCCACCTTCATTTCCGGATCGAACCGATGAAATACTTCTTTGGCTATTTCTATACCTGCCAAAATGCCAGCCTCTTTAATGAGTAACTTTGACTTTCCCATAGCAGTAGCAGGGATACACGACAATGTGGTGTGGTCTCCATCACCAATGTCTTCAGCAAACGATAAGTCTATCAACCTATCGATCAATTCTTCTTCTTTATTCATTTGATGCATTAATTCTTATTTGATGTATTACATATTGACTACCAGATTTTCTTAAAAAACAGTTCACACGGAATACTCCAGAAGAAGTGGTAAGTGTACCAACCATAAAACCTGATTCATTCCGCTGTCCCTGATGATTCAACAAAAAGCCGTCTACCTTATGCTTTGTAAAAAATGCAGCCAGTTGCTTACCGACAGCCTGCTTGTCTGATTTCAGCACTCGACTATCAATGACCAACTCTACCTTGCTATCCAAATAACCGACGAGCGACTCTGCATTTCCTTGTTTAAATGCATCAATTACCCCTCCTGATATATTCTGCGCACAAAGCAATATGCCGCACCATAGCATACAAGTACATAATATAGCGACTCGTTTTTTCATATATACAAGTATTAATGATAGGCAAAGATAACCATTTTCCCAAATAAACAAGAAAGAAATGCAATAATTCTTATCCGTTCATTTGGACAGAAACTTGAATTAACGTAAATTCGCCGTGTAATAAAACATCATCACTTGTTATGAAAACTGTATTATTAGTAGTAGGCCGCACAGTAGAGTCGCATTTCATTACCGCCATCCAGGATTATATACAACGTACTAAACGCTACATCCAATTCGACATGGAAGTTATTCCGGAACTAAAAAACACCAAAAGCCTTTCCATGGAAGTGCAGAAAGACAAAGAAGGAGAATTGATAATAAAAGCCTTACAACCGGGAGACGTTATCGTATTATTAGATGAAGGTGGAAAAGAAATGCGTTCCATAGAGTTTGCCGACTATATGAAACGCAAAATGAATACCGTGAATAAACGATTGGTATTTATCATAGGAGGCCCGTACGGATTTTCACCCAAAATCTACAACATGGCTCATGAAAAAATATCACTTTCACGAATGACTTTTTCACACCAGATGGTACGGCTTATTTTTATAGAACAACTCTATAGAGCTATGAGCATTCTTCACAACAGCCCGTACCACCATGAATAAATCAAGAATATAGCTTGATTATCAAATAAATAAATTAACGTTGGCGTGGTCTGCACGTTCCATATAAGTAGCTACGCCACCCAGCGTTATTTCATCCAATAGCTCTTCACGCTGAATACCCATCATATCCATTGACATTTGACAAGCTATAAACTCTACCCCTTGTTCCAAAGCTTGACTACGCAAACTTTCCAAAGAATCCACCCCTTTTCGCTTCATCAGACAACGCATCATACGGCTACCTATTCCTAACATATTCATCTGCGAAAGTTTCAGTTTCAATGAACTGGATGGCAGCATCCACCCGAACATTTTACCAAACACATCCTTTTTAACATGCGGTTTATGAACCTTCTTCAATACATTCAATCCCCAAAAAGTAAAGAAGATTGTAACTTTCTGGCCGGTAGCTGCAGCTCCATTAGCTAGGACGAAAGTTGCAAGTGCCTTATCTAAATCATCACTGAATAATATCAGAGTCTTACCCTTGTCTGAATGTGAGACAGTAGAACATGTGGTCATTTCAGACTTTCCTTTTCCTTTTTCCAATACCACCGTATAACGCCCACGCTCTTCCGATTGAGTAATCAGTTTATTACCCGTGGTAGCACACCAAGCAGCAGCGTCACGGGCAAAGCCTGCATCAGTAGCCACAATTTCCACACGACCTCCTACAGCTAAAGTATCCATTGCTTTCTTTACCTGCATGATTGGACCTGGGCATTGCAAGCCACAAGCATTGACCTTTAGAACATCCTTAGCTGCCAACGTTTCATCCAATTGAGAATTAGCACCATTTGACGATGAATGAATCGGCCTCTTAAGCGAAGAAACAGGGGTAGTAGCAGCATAATAAGTCTTTGACCCACCTAAAAGATTTCGAACATTATCATAGCCAGCCCCTAACAATATCCGCTGCGCCAAATAGCCACGCAATCCTACAGCACAAAATAGCACTACAGGAACACTCCTTGGAATATCTTGCAAACGATTACGAAGGTCATCCAACGGCATATTAACAGCCCCTGGTAGGGTACCAAAAGAAAATTCCTCCTCTGCACGCACATCAATCAACATAACTTTATCTCTCTCTTCCAACAACTCTCGCCAAGTAATCACAGGCATAGCACCACTGATTACATTCGAGGCTACATATCCTGCTATAGCGATAGGATCTTTAGCCGAAGAGAAAGGCGGAGCATAGGCATGCTCTGTTTCCATTAAATCAAAAATTGTTCCTCCTTGCTTTATCAGCACAGCTAACTGATCAATACGTTTATCTACTCCTTCATAACCTACACACTGAGCTCCATAAAGTTTACCAGATGTGGGATGGAAGGTTAATTTTATTGTCAACGGCAAGGCATCAGGATAATACCCCGCATGAGAAGAAGAATGCGTCACAGATGTTTTATATGGCATATTCCACAGCTTTAAACGCTTAGCTGGCAAACCGGTAGAACCAACAGTTAAATCAAATACTTTTGCAATGGAGGTACCAATAGCTCCCTCGTACTTTATGACATTTCCCAATACCATGTTATCAGCCACGACACGTCCCTGCCTATTTGCTGGATTGGCCAAATTATTCAGCCAGGGTTTCCCTGTTATCGGATGAGGGTATTCAATAGCATCCCCTACTGCATAAATATCTTGCGCAGAAGTTTGCAAATATTCATCCACCCAAATACCTCCTGTTTCTCCCAATTTTAAGCCTGCTTGCACAGCCAAAGAGGTAGCTGGACGTACACCTATGGAAAGCAATACCATATCTGTATGTATCATCTTACCACTTTTTAAATAGACTGTCAATCCAGATGATGTATTTTCAAAATGTGTAACTCCTTCTCCCAAATATAAATCTACCCCTTTCTGACATAATTCCTGATGAATAAATGATGCCATGGAAAAGTCAATGGGAGCCATAACCTGCTCTCCCATTTCCACCACGGCTACATGAATGCCGGCATGTGATAAATTTTCGGCCATTTCCAAACCAATAAACCCTGCACCAACTACTACCGCATGCTTTACACGATTAGTTTCCATAAATTTTTTGATACGATCGGTATCTTCGACATTACGCAACACAAAAATACCTTCAGAATCAATGCCTCCCAATGGCGGACGCACCGGATTGGCTCCAGGCGATAATAATAATTTATCATAATTCTCGATATATTCTATACCATCCCCTCTTCGAATCTTCAGCATTTTTTCTTTAGGATGAATTTCTACAACTTCATTTTCCACCCGCACATCAATACGAAAACGTTTAGAAAATGCTTCTGGACTCTGAACCAGAAGTTTCTGACGGTCTTCTATCACCCCTCCAATGTAATAAGGCAAACCACAATTAGCATACGAAATGTATTTGCCTTTTTCCAACATAATGATTTCTGCATTTTCATCTATTCTTCTCAATCTAGCTGCTGCTGTTGCACCTCCAGCCACACCTCCAATAATTACATATTTCATATCTCCATTCTATTTTATATATGTTTGTACTTATTTATATTCAGACAAATATCCTTTTAAGTACTTGCATACTGCAAATAAAATAATGTTTTCCGTTAGAAACTATTATT
>Juniper_p2__coassemble_1923_pt1 | contig 13850 bp, 12 predicted proteins | sample Juniper_p2__metabat2_high_PE_009 | metagenome-assembled genome bin Juniper_p2
GCTTCCTGGGTATCGGTAACAACCCGATGGTAGGATGTACAGTGGCTTGTGCGGTTGACGTGGCTACTGCTTTGAGCAAGTAACAGATGATATACATCTAATAGATTAAGGAGAGGGGGTTAGTCTAATCCCCTCTCCTTATGCTTTTTATTATTAGAAAAGTAATTTTATTACTTATTTATCAATAACATTAAACTAAAGATCTTTATGAATATAACAAAAACATTATGGATGATATGCCTATGTATAATTATTCCTTTTTGCATATTTTCTTGCTCCAATGATTCTAATGAAAATAACAATTCATTTTCTTGTTCCAATGATTCCAATGAAAATAACAATTCCGCCGAATTATTAATAGGAAAATGGAGATCAGTTTCTTTTCATTACATCGAAAAAACAGCAGGTATTATCAGCGATGAATACAACTTATCAACCAATAACTTTGGAATTATTCTCGAACAAAATTGCTATAAGACATTAGAAAATAAAAACGGACAATGGGAGGAGAAAGATAAGGGAGTATGGAAATATGAAAATGGATGCATTTACTCCTACGATACAAATACAAAAATAGAAAAAAAAACATCCATCCTTAATCTGACCTCATCAAAACTTGTCATTGAATACAATGAAAAAAAACAAATAAATGGCACAGAAATTGAAACTATAACAACAGTTACTTTCAGTAGATGGGAAGAATCTATTAATACCAAGCAGCAGTTACAGCTTATAGCACGTTATGGCGGTGACATTTACGACTCTTTTTTCAGCACCCCTGACGGCCTGAAACTGGTGCCTACCGATATGTCTAAGATGCCTACAAATGCCGGCTTGTATAGTATCTATTTTGAACATAATACGGAAGAATCGGCCGGACAGAAAGAAATCAATATCACGCTGTTGGCAGACCCGGTGCTGATTCCGCCTAAAGAAGCAACGCCGTCCACTTCTTCTACCATAAAAACGCCTAATGCGGCCATGGCTATGCTTGAATATGTAACCGATTATTCCAGATTTACTCCGGTTTTTTATGACAAGAGCACTATGCTGTTCCCGATGCTTTTCTGGTCTATTTCCGCACTAAGTGAGGAAGAATGGAAAAAGGAATTGGCCAAACATGAATTTGAAGTGACTTATGACTTTGATGAAGCCAATGAACCCAATACATTGATTTTGACTTTGAAGCATCAGGTGAGAGATACGGAAGAAGACAAGAAGCCGCAACGCACAAGGCTGATAGTTACTCAATACGCATTGGATGTCTCGGAAGCTATCAGTAAGGCTATGGGGAAATTCAACAATAATCTTACTAGGATTAAGGTGGCGAGCAAATGCAACAATTCCGACAAGCTGGAACATGCTACAGATGTATATATCTATGTTGACTGTTCAAAAATTGATTTCGATTAATTCTTCTTTTATTTACCAACAAAGAAGTTTTAATTACCATTACACATTGAGTATTAACAGATTATAAAGGCTAATAGAAATTCTCATTGCAGCTTCTTATGATATACCCGACACGATTCTTTGGTATCTGCAACAACTGATCTCAGGATATACAACAGCTTGCACTACGGACATTACTACAGCCTAGTACAAGTTATTTAAGTTTTAGACTATAATATTACTGAATTACTGAGATTGGAATTATTTGCCGAAAGGTGTTATTAAAATATCAAAGGCTATGCAACAAGCCTAACAAACAAGATAAAGAAAATACAGTTCACACACCTTTCATTTTTACATTTTAGAGTTACAAATTCTCTACCAATAAACGAGTTGTTAGATATACCAAAACTGCAGAAAGAACTAAGGAATTTATAAATGAGAATATTGACTACTCAGATTGGGAACTTGTTAATAAATACTCAACCTATGGATTATAGTACTTAGAAAAAAATGAAAGGAACGGATTTAATTAAGCTTAAAATTCAGTGGGATGGAAACGACTTCTACTCTGGGAAGTTAAAAAACTACCTTGATGCTAATATTCTTAGTTTTGACGATGGATTTAGCAATGATTTAAACAAAGGGGATAAGTCTCATAATTTTTAACCAAATAACTATTTAAACAATGAAAACATTAAGATTTTTAGAAATGACCTTGCTAATGGTCATGTTAGCTGTAAACTTTACAGCTTGTAGCGATGATGAAGATGAACCAACTGTTGGAACTTCACAGGATTTAATTGGAAGATGGACTTTAACGTGGACTAAAGGATGGGAGTTCGATAGTGATGGTTTTAAGGACACATGGGATGAAGCGGATGATGGAGAAGATTTAATTTTCAAAGCAGACGGAACAGGACGAATGGAATCTCAGTACGGCAGTGAATATCCATTTAATTGGTCTTTTGAAAACACCAATTTCAAATGGGATTATGATCTTTACGATGGCTGTGCCACTAAAATTATTCAATTGGATGCAGAAACATTGGTGTTTGAAATAACTGAATATTATGATGGTGAAATTGAATCACAAGAAATAAATACTTATAAAAGAGTTTCATCAGCAAACTAAATCCTAAAAAACAGCATTTGAGACTAAAAATTCTTATGCTGTTTTCTTTTATTATCTGCTACAATCTAAAAGTAACTACCATATATAGCCCCATTCACTAAAATGTTACAGCAAATCATGGTGATTTAAAGGAGAATGATTATCTTTGTTTCAAACTCAAAATCATAAGATTTATGGAATACATCAACGAATTTCACAAAGAATGGATAGAACGCACTCGCCAATCAATAGCCTCTTGGAGCAAGCAGCCCATATCGTTAGAAGAAAAAAGAAAACAACAGGAACGCTTGAACCAACAGAGGACTATAAGAGAGGACAGATTAAAGAACTCATAGAGTTTGCCAATGCTAATAATTTATGGATTTCACTCACTAATCTAATTGTAGAATTTATTAGCAAGGGCGGAGAAAACGAAGTTTATACAGGAGATAAAGATGATATAGTTGTCAAGCTGAACAACTTTGAATATGCAGGGGATGATTTGGAGAACTTCTTCATCCGCATTGCTGCACACAACAAGCTCTTTGGCAATGTTCCTTATCTAAATGATAGGCTTTGCTTACAACAGCCAACAGGAATTTTGTGCAGTCCTTGTACAACCTTATATATTAGCTGAACGTGAAGCTACGGAAGATGAAATAGCTACCTATATGCAAGCATTAGGCTTTGAAATGGACTATTACGATGAATATCACAATTCTGATTATGAAGTGTTTGATGCAGTACCAAATAATGTCCTTTATGGCATAGACGGAGATTTATACTTCATTGATACGCAGATTAGATTACGATATAAATCCCTGTAACTCATTCCGAGTTATGGGGATTTTTATATGCTACACACTGGAGCGTACAGCCATGCCGGCAATCATAAAAAAAGACTCCTGCAACCATTAAAAATAACAGTTGCAGGAGTCATTTACTACAGCGTGTATTCTCCGGAAATACTGTACCGATTACCACCACATATTATTCTTCGTGATGATGATGGCATTCGTGGTGACTGTCGTGTGCAGCGCACCCCACGCCAGAGTCGGTAATCTGACCGTTGAGGTAAGCCGCAGCCACTTCCAGTACATCTCCTGCGCAGCCTCTTATCACCTTGATGTGATGCGCCGTGAGTACATTCAAGGCTCCCTGCCCCATATTGCCGGCCAACATTACACTGACTCCCATATTTTCCAGCACACCAGCAATGTTGGATTTACAGCCACACCCCTGCGGAGAAGGAATCATTTCGCTACTCAGAATCTGATTATCCTGGCCTACGGTCAAAATGGTATAATACTCGCAGTGGCCAAAATGATTATCCACCGCCTTGTCGCGTGTAGGAATTGCTATCTTCATCATAATTTCTCTTGTATTTAAATGATTAGTATTGACACTTATTTCTTCGGAGCCGCAAGCCGGACAGAGGGGTTTGCGGATCTTGAGCGCAGGGTGGATATTATTGAACACAAAGCCGCATTCTTCACAATGAAACCACTCACTGTCGGTATACACCACTCCGCCTTCTATCATCAGGGGCACTCCACGAACCAATGCCTGGGCTATCTTTTGCCTGGCACTGACGTAAATCCGGCTCAATGTGGGGCGCGACACTCCCATCAACGCAGAAGCCTCCTGCTGAGTATGCATTTCGTAATCACATAAACGTATCGCTTCGTACTCCTCGAAGTGCAGACTCACAGCATCCTTGCTGTATCGGCTCGACACTACCGGCTTAAATCCTGATACTGAGGGCATATCTCCTACTTTACGAATATTCTTAGGACGTGGTGACATACTGTTTTCTATTTTTCGGATGCAAAGATAATGAACATATGTTCAAAACAAAAATAATCCGTAACTATTTTCTTAAGGATAGTCCCCTACCGCATACCCCCAAAAAAATACCGACTCACTTGCACCCAAGCGAATCGGTATTATTCTTTTTTCGGAAACCAATAGTTCTTACTTATCCCAAATAAGATTTGAGCAATTTACTACGATTACTTTGTCTTAATCTTCTAATAGCTTTTTCTTTAATCTGACGAACGCGCTCACGAGTGAGTCCAAATTTGTCGCCGATTTCCTCCAATGTCATTTCCTGTCGTCCGATACCGAAAAACATCTGAATAATTTCTTTTTCGCGATCGGTCAGCGTAGAAAGTGCTCTATCAATTTCCCTCGCAAGAGACTCGTTCACTAAAGAGCGGTCGGCCATAGGAGAATCATCGTTTACCAACACATCCAGCAAGCTGTTGTCTTCTCCTTCCACAAACGGGGCATCTACGGAAATGTGACGTCCGGACACCTTGAGTGTATCAGAGATTTTGTCAACAGGGATTTCCAGTTCATCTGCCAGCTCTTCGGGCGACGGGCGACGTTCGTTCTCTTGCTCGAATTTAGAGAAAGCCTTGCTGATTTTATTCAGCGAGCCTACCTGATTCAAGGGCAGACGCACGATACGCGATTGCTCGGCCAATGCCTGCAGAATGGACTGACGTATCCACCACACTGCATAACTGATAAACTTAAAACCACGTGTTTCATCAAACTTTTCGGCAGCCTTAATCAGTCCTAAATTGCCCTCGTTAATCAAGTCGGGCAAACTCAATCCCTGGTTTTGGTACTGCTTGGCTACGGATACAACGAAACGCAGATTGGCACGTGTAAGTTTCTCTAAAGCAATACGGTCGCCCTTGCGGATGCGTTGAGCGAGTTCCACTTCCTCTTCGACGGTAATGAGGTCTTCGCGACCGATTTCCTGCAAGTACTTGTCGAGAGAAGCGCTCTCTCTGTTAGTGATACTTTTGGTAATTTTTAGTTGTCTCATTCTTCTAAAACAGATTTGGGTACAAAGTTACTACAAATTATTTTCATAGGCATCAATTCTAAGCAACTTTTTTTTCATTTTTCTATATAACAAGAAGAGTGTCGGCAAAGATTATTGTCGACACTCTATTTCGCCATCATTGGCATTTCTTACAATCTATTTACCTTCCCTGTCATCCTTATCTTATTCCTGTGCAAGGTCTACTGCATAGCTGGCCCGCTTACCAGAGGGGAACATACCTGTGATGAACAATACCTGCTCTGGTGTACGTGAAGCCTCCTTCATCACCTGTTCCATATCGTCTGTAGTCTTCATAGGCTGTCCGTTGGCTTTCAGAATAATGAATCCTTTACGGATACCGGCATCCGCCATCTTTCCCTTTGACACACCCGTCACTTCCAATCCGTAACCCAAATTGAGCTGATGCTTCAGTTCGTCGGATACAGGCTTGAAGGCAGCTCCCAGCAGATCCATACCGGCATCTTTCACCACCTTGGTAGTGCCTTGCTCGTTTTTCAAGGTTATGGTAAAGTTCTTTTCTTTCTTATTACGGATTACCGTCAGCTTCACCTTGTCGCCCGGACGATGCTTAGCCAAGATTTCCTGCAAGTCGGCAAACTTATGTATTTTCTTGCCTTCCAAATGAGTAATCACGTCGTTTTCCTGCAATACACCGGCAGCAGAACCGCCTTCTACCACTTCGGCCACAAAGATACCTTCTTTCACGCCCAGTTCATCGGCTTTCTTTTTCAGTTCCTCTATCAGACGTTCATCCATCTGCAAGTCGGTAGCCAAATCTCTACCCTTGATGCCGAGCAATGCACGCTGCACGGTGCCGTATTGCTTCAAGTCGGACACCACCTTGGTCATGATGCTGGTAGGGATGGCAAAGCCGTAGCCCGAATAAGCACCGGTAGGAGAATACAGCATGGCATTGATACCTATCAGTTCGCCGCGGGCATTGACCAATGCGCCTCCACTGTTGCCTTGATTAATGGCTGCGTCGGTCTGAATGAACGACTGGATATTGGCAGCCTGTCCGTTGGCAGCCATTCCGCCGATAGCACGAGCCTTGGCGCTGACGATACCAGCGGTAACCGTAGAATTCAGATTGAAAGGATTTCCCACAGCCAGTACCCATTCACCTACCTTCAGGTCGTCGGAGTTGCCCACCGGCACCGTAGGGAAATCATCGCCGCTAATCTTCAGCAGGGCCAGGTCGGTGCTGGGGTCGGTTCCTATAATGCGTCCTTTCAGTTCGCGGTCGTCGTTCAGCTTCACGGTTATTTCATCGGCTCCTTCCACCACGTGGTTATTGGTTACGATATAGCCGTCTTTAGAGATGATGACGCCCGAACCGAAGCCCACGCGCGGCTGCGTCTGCACCTGTCGCTGACGACCACGGCCGTCGCCAAAAAAGAAATCAAAGATATCGGGCTGCGTCTCGATGGTCTGCACTTTGCTGAGCTGTGTGGCACGGATATGCACCACGGCATGTACGGACAACTCGGCCGCCTGAGTCAAATCTACCGGTTGCAAGTCGGTGGCGCTGAAGGCAGCCAGACGCACGTCTGGATTCTGCTGAAACATTTCGTTGAATGATGCGGAAGCAGATGCATCTTCGCGCTGCAATAATTTATACGTGGTAATACCTGCAACTCCTGAACTCAAGAGTACCACTGCGGCTACTCCTAAGATGTTTCTTGTTGTCTGTTTCATACGCTTTCTATCGTTAATTTGTTAATATTCGAGTTTTGTTTAACATTTCGACGTTAAAATAACGACAAAAAACGTTCGGTTATTCCGCTTGTCACCTTTTTTTGTTGTCTTTTAACAGAGAACATTTTGAGCTTAACAGCGATTAACGGCAGCAACTGACAAATTAGCATTTATGCACGCATACTGACATGTTAAAATCTGTGGGCTGGCAGAGAGGTGCCATAATAAGGGTTTCGGTCGGTAGTCATAATCTTCTCATCCTTATTTATATAAGGCAGGATGCGAGTGGCAAAGAGCAGACGTCCCAGGTTGAAGGCATCGAAGCAGTCGTCGGTAGCCACCAGCGAACTGATGTGCACATCGCCCTGCGAATGGATAAATCGTCCGTGTCCGATATAGATACCCACGTGCGATATGCCGGGTTTTTGTCCGTCGGATGCAGGCTTTCTGCCAAAGAATATCAAGTCGCCTGGTTCCAGATTCGAGAAATCGGGGGCGATGTCTATATGCTGCCCCACGTAAGCCTGCTGCGAGGCATCGCGCGGCAAGATTACATCGTGCATAAAAAACACGGTCCGCACCAGGCCGCTGCAGTCCATACCCTTAGATGATGTACCTGCCCACAGATAGGGCACTCCCATCAAGGTGTGTGCGGTGGCCAAGATGGCATCGGCATCCAGCCGCAGGGCTTTACGCCAGCGATGTTCGGGTCTGGCTATCCGCTTTTCGATGTACCCCATCCGCCCGTCCGGGTAACTCACGCGGTAGAAAGAGCCCTTGCTGCCCTCCCACTTCAAACGGTCACCGGCTACCACGTCGGATACGGGCTGTGCCTTGCTGGAAGGTTTGGTATAGACCGAACCATAATGGGCCGTCACCACGATTTTCTCTGCCTTATTCCATGCCTCCAGCTGGCTGCGACTGACGCAGCACACCCCTACCCGATGCACCCATCCCTGGTATTCATCGGGCAGCTGCACCCGATACCAGCCCTCTTGCTGCAGCACACGCACGGGCATACCCAGCAGTCCCTGGGTGATCATCTCGGAGGTGAAATCGGGCTTCGAGCGAAGGTTGGCCACCGACACATTTACAATGCCATACACGGCTTCACACGCGCCGCCTGTTCCTTCTGCCGTCTGGGCAGCCAACGAAAATGCCGACAGCCATCCAGCCATCCATACCATGAGCAGCATACGGATGCTTCTATGGGCAATTTTTGTTTTCATATCTTCCAGATGTTTACACTATGATTTTTTTCTGATAACTAATACGAAGCTGCCTGTGTGGTGTGTATAGCTGCACACCGGGAGCGCCTCTACAAATCCTTCACCAGCACCTTCCGCGCACTGGAGTAATACTCGTCACGCGCTTTCAGCAAGGCCTTCCATTCATCGCCAAACTCCTGCTCACGGTCCACCTTGAAATCTTCCGAGCCGTGCGTATACAGCCGGTCTAGCAGCACAGCTATACTCAACTGATTGATGTCCAACGATGGCTGATAAGCGATGTATTCTTCATCGGTCACCACCTCGTGCAGCAGTTCCACCTCTTGCAGTTCGTAGAGCATCTGCTGCGTCAGCCGGATAGGAATCTGACACACCTCAGACAAATCCTCGGCGGTATACGGCCGTTCGCCACGAGCAAACCGTTTGGTGATGAGCGACATCAGCATAATGGCCACAAAATCGCAGTAACGGCGGCTGATGTTGCGCGTATCCTTATCGAAACTAAAGCTGCGGATATTCTGTCCGGCATAGGTCAATTCGGCCCCAAAGAGGCAGATGGTCCAGGATATCTGCAGCCACAGTAAGAACAGAGGCAACGCTGCAAAACTTCCGTAAATGGCATTGTAGCGCGACACCCACACCTGGCTGCTGATATACAGAAACTGAAACGCCTGATGAGCCGTACCGGCCAGTATACCCGAAATCAAGGCATGCTTGAATTTCACTTTGGTATTGGGCATAAACAGATACAAGGCGGTAAACATACACCAGGTAAGCACGAAGGGAATGAGGCGGATAAGGAATTTCACGATGGGGGCCAGCAGCGTAAAATCTTCGATATTCTTCAGCATGGTGCTCATAAAGATGGAGAGTCCGCCCGACACTACCAGCAGCAGGGGCATCAGCAGCAGCATGGAGAAATAATCCGTAATCTTGCGATACATGGTGCGTGCCTTCTTTACCTGCCAGATGCGATTGAAAGTCACCTCCATGTTATTTATCAGAATCAGTACCGACCACAACAGCATGATGATACCCACCCCGATAAACACCCCGCTCTTGGCCTGCGAGAGATAGGAATCTACAAAGAGCAGAATCGTTTCCGTGGCTTGTGTAGGTCCGCCGAACCCACTGATTATCTGGCTTTCCAGCAGATTGTCCAATCCGAATCCGCGCGCTATGGCAAAGAGGATGGCCAGAATGGGCACAATGGCCAGCAGCGTGCTGTAGGTCAGTGCAGAAGCCTTGTTTACGATGCGGTCTTGCGTAAACCGGCTGATGCATACATAGATGGTCTTGATGATAGTATAGACAGAAAAAGTGGTTTTGGTTACTTCATCTTCGGTGATGCGCCAGATGTCGTACGTCAGAAATTTCCAGAAGGCAGCTATGCGTTTGTTCATAAGACAGAGTATTACAAGAAAAAAAAGCAGTAAGTCTGTAAGCCGGGTTCTGTTCCTCCCGTTACCGGGAGGTGCCTGTCATTTATCTGAGCCTGATGTCACCATCACACTTTAGCGGTCCACCCTCCGACGTGGAGCGAGCAGCTCTCCTTAATGCCGGTATACATGACCTTACAACTCCCAAGACGCACAGCCCTTGTGTCGCCACAAGACTGGTGGGCTCTTACCCCACCTTCTCACCCTTACTCCGCCGAAACGGAGCGGTTCTTTTCTTCTACGTTACTCCACCCTCGCGGACAGCTTTCTGTTAGGAAGTGGGATGCTCTGTGTTGCCCGGACTTTCCTCATACGCACATGGCGCAAGCGACAAGCCGACCTACTGCTTTTTTCGTCGGCAAAGATAAGAAAAAATATTCAGAAGCCGTTTAGAAAAGCTGTTTAAAATTTATTCAGGAAGCCTGTTCTATACGCAGAGCATGTATCCCCACGGAGGAGGGAGTCATCGCTGAAGCTGCGCTATGCCCTCCCGAATGTAGGGCCGCTCCAGGTCGTGGGGCTTCAGGCAGCAGGCATCGCACAACAGCAGGTCGATGTCTAGCCGCACTATTTCCTGCGCCTTGTCTTCCGGTAGCCGGCCGGCTTTGCGCTCTATATCCTTGAGCAGCGATTTCACTTGTGCAGGCGACAGGGAAGAAGAGAATCGCCCCACTTGGTTGGAAAATTTATCGCGACGATGAAAGTACAAGGGTTCTGTCTCCACCTCGGCAGAGAAGCAGATGCCGGGGAAACTGGCTTGCAGCAGACGGCGGGCCAATGCCATGTGCTCCGTCCGCTGCCAATTGCTTCCTATACCGATGGTGTATACCATATCACGCACCTCTCTCTCTCTTTTTTCATTAAATCAGTTTGACAGGAGAAAGGGTGGTTAGTTGAACAGTTCATCCAGCCCGCTTACCGGCTCGTCCATGGGTACTGCCTCACCCTCTACCGCCTCTTTGCAGGGGTCGTAGTCTTCGGGCAGCTGGAAGGTCTCTTCGATGTCGTAGCCCAGCGACTTGTCGGCATACACTTTATTCATATAGTCGGTCCAGATGGGCAACGCCATGGAAGCCCCCTGTCCGTAATACATGCGGTCGAAATGGATGTCGCGGTCTTCGCCGCCCACCCAGCAGCCCGACACGAGCGAAGGCGTAAAGCCCATGAACCATCCGTCGGCATTATAATTGGTGGTACCGGTTTTGCCGCCCATATCTGCTTTGAAGCCCAAGCGACGCACGCGTCCGCCCGTACCTTCATTGATTACCGAGCGCAGCATCACCAGCATCTTATAGGCACTCTGCGCGCTGATTACCTCGTTCATTTCGGGGGTAAAGTTGGCCAGCACATTGCCCTCATTATCCTCGATGCGTGTCACAAAGAGCGGAGCCACCCGGATACCCTTGTTGGGGAACGCCGTATAGGCACTGACCATCTCGCCCACGGATATTTCGCAGGGGCCCAGGCAGAGCGATACGGAAGGTACGATTTCACGGTTGCGCACGCCGAAGCTCTGCACCAGACGCTTCAGTTCGTAAGGATTGAGTTTACTCATAAGATAGGCCGTAATCCAGTTGTCCGAGTTGGAGAGTCCCCACTTCACGGTCACCATCTCGCCTATGCGCTTATTGTTGGCATTGCGCGGAGTCCAGGGTTTACCGTTCTCGTCTATCAGCGTGTACTGCACGTGGCGCACGGGGTCGCACGGCGAGAATCCATTCTCCATGGCCTGCGCATACACATAAGGCTTCATGGTAGAGCCTATCTGGCGGCGTCCCACCATGGCCATGTCGTACTTGAAGTAGTGATAGTTGGGTCCGCCCACATAAGCCTTCACATGACCGTTGCGGGGGTCCATCGACATAAATCCTGCCCGCAGATAGAACTTATAGTATCGGATAGAGTCCATCGGTGTAAGTACGGTATCCTTCTCTCCTTCCCAGCTGAACACCGACATATCTACCGGCGTATTGAAAGCCTTTCGGATCTCGGCCTCGGTAGCACCTGCCTTCTTCATCAGCCGGTAGCGGTCGCTCTGTCGCATGTTGCGGTCCAGAATCTCGTCCACCTGCTCCTGTGTCAGGCGGAAGGTATAAGGTGCCTTCTTCGCCCCTTTCTTCTCGCGGAAGAAGTGCTTCTGCAGTTCCTTCAGATGGTTGGTCACCGCCTCTTCGGCATACTGCTGCATGCGCGAGTCGATGGTGGTATAAATTTTCAGCCCGTCGGTATAGAGGTTATACTTGTCGCCGTTGCGCTTACGGTTCTTTTCGCACCAGCCAAAGAGGGGGTTCGTTTCCCAATCGAGCGAGTCTTCGTAGAACTTCTGCATCTGCCATCCGCGATAATTGGCTTTTTCGGGCTTCTTGGCGGTAAGCACGCCGCGCAGGTATTCGCGGAAGTAGGTAGCCATACCCTCGTTGTGGTCCACCTTGTGATACACCAGTTTCAAGGGCGTTTGCTGGAGCGAGTCGCATTCGGCAGCGGTGATGTATCCCGCCTTGCGCATTTGGTCCAGCACCACGTTGCGGCGGCCGCGCGTGCGTTCGTTGCGTCGCAGCGGGTTGAAGTACGAGGGATTCTTGCACATGCCCACCAGGGTGGCAGCTTCTTCTATCTTCAGGTCGCGCGGTTCGCAGCCAAAGTAGGTGTAGGCTGCCGTCTTGATGCCTACGGCATTGTTCAGAAAGTCGAACTTATTGAGATACATCGTAAGAATCTCTTCCTTGGTATACTGACGCTCCAGCTTCACGGCTATCACCCACTCGATGGGTTTCTGACAGAGGCGTTCCAGCATGTTGTCGGCCCCGGGCGAATAAAGCTGCTTGGAAAGCTGCTGGGTGATGGTACTTCCACCGCCGGCATGTTTCTGCATCAGCACGCCACGCTTCACCACGGCTCTGAACAGGGCCTTGGCATCGATGCCCGAGTGCTCGGCAAAGCGCACATCTTCGGTAGCTATCAGGGCATTGATAAGATAGGGCGAGAGGTCTTGATAGCCCACGTATACACGATTCTCCTTGCTGAAGGAGTAAGTGCCCAGCACCTTACCGTCGGCCGAAAACACCTGCGTAGCAAATTTATAATTGGGATTTTCCAAATCTTCCACCGGCGGCATATAGCCTATCCATCCCTGGGCAATGCCCCAAAACAGACCTACGGCACAGAGGATGCCTGCCAGCAACAATACCCAAAGGGCGATAACAAATTTCTTTATCATGATTCTCTTTTCGTTCTCTTTTTTAGTTAGATTTCAGTTATGTAAGATGCAAGAAACGGAAACGTAACAACTTCTTCATCTATGTGGGTACAAAGATACGAAATTATTTGCAGAAGTGCCTTGGTTATCGGCAGGATTTTACGGGATTAATTGGTTAAAATCTTCATTTTCTTTCACTTACACCGAATTTCATAACGCTGAAAACGGGCGTGGCAGAAAAAAAGGAAGGACAACCCTCACGGACTATCCTTCCCGGTCTCTTAATATGTACAAAAACCTTAAAACGAGATTCAACAAACCTCGCGGCTCATTCAAATCTCAGCACATCACAGCTTCGAGGTAATTCATACACCCAAAGCGTTCTTATTTCTCCTATTGTTTAATTAAAAATGTCTTTATCATTACCATCAGGGGCAAAGAAAATCAAATAACCGATACCGTGCGAATATCGGGCACAAGTTTTAAGTCTTTTTAAGTTTGAAGCCATCCCCCCTTCACCACCCGCTCGATTCATTTTCTTTTACAGCGTCACCTACCTGCCCCATTTTTCCAAGCAATGACAGTAGTGACGATAGTGACGATAATGACAATAAAAATGGAGTCCACCTGTGTTTTTCGACTGCAGAGTGGCTATAAAAAATTACTGTATATAATATTTACTATATATATAAATATATATATATATATATATTTATATATATAGTAACATCTAAATAGAGGGAGGCGTCGAAGAGAGGGGGTGCCATTTTTATTGTCACTATCGTCACTATTGTCACCGCTATCAGTCTCTGATGAAAACTATTAGGATATGAAAAGTTTTCGCCAAAAACCCTTATTATGAGATTTTTCTTTTACAAATACGAGAATCGGCCTACTCTCCCCGCTCCGCCCCGAACAACAC
>Juniper_p2__coassemble_1932_pt1 | contig 13775 bp, 13 predicted proteins | sample Juniper_p2__metabat2_high_PE_009 | metagenome-assembled genome bin Juniper_p2
ACCCCATGCGTGACAGGCATGTATTCTAACCAACTGAACTAACGCACCTTGTTTTTTCTTTCTTTAAGCGTATCTTTCTCGATTGCGGTTGCAAAGGTACGCATTATTTTTGAATGTGCAATAGTTTGCATGATTTTTTTTTCAAAAAAACTATTTTTTCAGCATCCATACACCGGACTTGTGTAAGAGTTACGGTGTAATAGATGCTTTTTTTGAGTTGTTTTTTAGTTTATGTGCGATTATAAGGAGTTTAAAATCAATAGATTTGCGTCATCAACTGTATTGTCGTTCAGCGATGATAGATAGATGCGGGTGGTTTTTTCAGAATCGTGCCCCATTGCTTCACTGATGGTAGCTAGAGGTATATTTTGGCTCTTGGCTATGCTCGCCCAACCATGTCGGGCTACGTAGCTGGTTAGTGGTATAGTTAGCCCCAGTTGATAGCCAATCTTCTTTAAGTTTCTATTTATGCGCATCATTTCACTCTTATATTGACGGATTTCATCACGTCCGTTATTTTTTATAATAGGTAGCAGGTAGGGGGTGTCGCTGGTATCATATTTATTAATTAAGTCTTGCATTGGCTTTTCCCATCTTATGATTAGTTGTTGATTGGTTTTGTGGCGTCGGTAGGTTAGGATACCGTTTTGTAGATTTTGTTTTTTTAGAAACGCCATATCAATGAGCGACATGCCACGAGTGTAGAAGGAGAACATGAAAATATCTCTGGAGTAGTCTAGCGAGGAGTATTGTTTTAATTTTAAGTTACGTATTTTTCGTATGATTTGTAGTGGAACGGCTCTTTTAACAGTCTTGTCAATGCCTGTATATACATATTTAAAGGGATTGCGTTGTCGGACTAACTCTCGTGCTACTGCCCGGTTGTAGATGGCGCGTAGATTACGCATGTAAAATGATTGACTATTGGCGCAAATTTTGTTTTTCTGTAAATAAGCAGCATAACACATCATTAATTCAGCGTTGATGTTTTCTAAAGGTATGTCTTCTCCCTTTCGAAATCTACTGAAGCTGTTAATGGTGGTGGTGTAGCGATCGGCAGTACAAGATTTTCCCATCTCTCTTAATTGTTGGATAAGTACTTGTGAAAAAGCCAGAAATAAATATTGGCAGGTCGGCTGTTGATACCTTTTTACTATTTCTTCTGTTTTATAAGCATTTCCCATACGACTTAGGGAGGAGACGATTTTATTTAGTCGTTCTAGATCTTGGCGCAAGGCATCTTCTAGTGAATATAAGTAGATGCGTCTTCTGGGTTCTGTTTCCGGAGAGATGATAATCCTTGCTCTAGCGGCATCCCACTCATTAATCAGCAACTTGTACCCGGTGTTGATTTGCCGAGTAGTTTGTCTGTGTGTAATTTGATAGAATAAAGTGCCTTCTGAAGAACAAGTAGACTTGGAATTGCGGAATTTAATTTTTACGGTTATCATATTGATAAATGATTTATTATAAAATGTTTAGATTCTAATATAAGAATAAATGAGGAATAGTTTGCATAGGGATGCGTTCTAAAAACATGTAAAATTAAAACTTTTGCTAGAATAATTTGCTCATTTGCAGCAAATCGTTATTTTTGCGAATTTAAACATGAAAACTTGTAATATAGTAGGGTAAATATTGCAAGTAGGTAATATTGTTTGTTGCTTTATCAAGATAGAAAGGAAGTTTGTCATGGAGGTCGCTATTATAAAATATAATGCAGGTAATGTATGCTCGGTGGAGTATGCGCTGAAACGTTTGGGGGTTGAAGCTAGGGTTACGGCCGATGTGGAGGTGTTGCAGCATGCTGACCGGATAATTTTCCCCGGTGTGGGTGAGGCTAAGAATACAATGGCTTATCTGCAAACTACAGGGCTGGACCGAGTGATCCGTGATTTAAAGCAGCCGCTGCTAGGCATCTGTCTAGGTATGCAGCTGATGTGTAGACATTCGGAAGAAGGAAATGTGGATTGTTTAGGTATTTTCGATGTAGATGTAAGGAAATTTACGCCATTGAAGCACGAAGAAAAGGTTCCTCATATGGGATGGAACTCACTTAAGCAGACTGCTGGAACACTTTTTCAGGGGTTTGCGGAAGAAGAATTTGTGTACTTTGTGCATAGTTTTTATGTACCTGTTAATACATGTACGACAGCTGTATGTAATTATATTCATCCGTTTAGCGCAGCTTTACAGCTGGATAATTTTTACGCTACCCAGTTTCATCCAGAGAAAAGCGGACGGGTGGGTGAACGTGTTTTACAGAACTTTTTAAACGGGCAATTATGAGGATAGAGCTGATTCCTGCTATAGATATTATTGGTGGAAAGTGTGTAAGGCTATCACAAGGTGATTATGAAAGTCGGAAGGTATATTGTGAAAATCCACTGGAGGTGGCCCGTGAGCTGGAGGCACATGGTATCCGCCGCTTGCATATGGTAGATCTCGACGGGGCAGCTTCACAGCATATAGTAAACTACCGTACGCTAGAACAATTGGCTACGTATACGTCGCTGATCATTGATTTTGGAGGTGGGGTGAAAACTGATGAAGATTTGCATATAGCTTTTGAAAGTGGAGCACAGATGGTGACAGGAGGGAGCATAGCTGTGAAAAAACCAGAAGTGTTTGCCCGCTGGTTGAGTCACTATGGTGGCGAGAAGATAATTCTGGGGGCTGATGTGAAAGATCGATGCGTGGCGGTAAACGGCTGGAAAGAGTCGACCGACTGTGAACTTTTCTCTTTTTTGAAAACTTATATAAAGCAGGGGGTAAGTCAAGTAATCTGTACGGATATAGCCTGCGATGGTATGTTGCAAGGGTCTTCACTGTCGCTCTATCGGGAAGTCTTACGGCAATGTCCTGATTTACATCTTATAGCTAGCGGTGGGGTGGGTTGTTTGGCGGATATACAGGCGTTGGATGAGGTTGGAGTGCCTGCGGTGATTTTCGGCAAAGCCCTTTATGAGGGATGTATTACTTTGGAAGAACTAGAACGCTGTATGGCTTGATTAGTATATGTAAGAATAAGGTATTTAAAGTAGCAAGTTGAGATATGTTAGCGAAAAGAATCATTCCTTGTTTGGATATAAAGGACGGACAGACGGTAAAGGGTACCAATTTTGTCAATCTACGGCAGGCTGGCGATCCGGTAGCGTTGGCTCGTGAATATAGTGAGAAGGGAGCCGACGAATTGGTTTTTCTGGATATTACAGCTAGTTTTGAGGGACGTAAGACATTTGTCGATCTCGTGAAGCGTATTGCGGCCAATATCAGCATACCCTTCACTGTGGGTGGAGGTATTTATGAACTGAATGATGTGGATTGTCTGTTGAATGCCGGAGCAGATAAAATTTCCATCAATTCGGCAGCTATTCGTAGACCCGAATTGATAGATGAAATAGCTGGATGCTTTGGATCGCAGGTGTGTGTATTGGCGGTAGATGCCCGGCAGACACCTAACGGATGGAAATGTTACTTGGACGGAGGACGGGTGGAAACAGACCGGGAACTTTTCTCCTGGACGTATGAAGCATCGCAGCGTGGCGTCGGTGAACTGCTTTTCACTAGTATGGATCACGATGGAGTGAAAACCGGTTATGCTAATGAGGTGTTGGCCGCATTGGCCGACCGTCTCTCTATACCTATCATAGCATCGGGCGGTGCAGGGAAAAAAGAGCATTTCAGAGACGTTTTTCTACAGGGGAAAGCTGATGCAGCATTGGCCGCCAGTGTTTTTCACTTCGGAGAAATAAAAATTCCCGAATTAAAATCGTATCTTTGCAGCGAAAATATTCCTGTGCGGAGGATGAATGAACCTATTTTATGAATTCTATAGACAACGAAGACATGGATTTTGAAAAAATGAACGGATTGGTTCCGGCGATTATACAGGATGCAGACACTGCTAAAGTGTTGATGCTGGGGTTTATGAATCAAGAGGCTTATGAGAAAACTGTAGAAACGGGTAAGGTGACTTTTTTCAGCCGCACAAAGAATCGTCTGTGGATGAAGGGTGAGGAAAGTGGTAACTTTCTGCATGTGGTATCTATACAGAGTGATTGCGATGATGATACGTTACTGATTCAGGTGCATCCCGAAGGTCCTGTGTGTCATACTGGTACTGATACTTGTTGGGGTGGTAAGAATGAGGAGCCTGTGATGTTTCTGAAAGAATTGCAGGATTTTGTAGAATTGCGTCATCGGGAAATGCCTGAGGGTTCGTATACTACTAGTCTGTTTCAGTCTGGTGTGAATAAGATGGCGCAGAAAGTGGGCGAAGAGGCAGTGGAGACTGTAATTGAAGCTTGTAACGGTACGGATGAACGCCTTATTTACGAAGGGGCAGATTTGTTATATCATTTGATTGTATTGCTCACTTCAAAAGGGTATCGTATTGAAGATCTGGCACGGGAGTTGAAGGAACGTCATAGTGCCACTTGGGTAAAGCATTGATAGAGTGAGTCATGAGTGAGCCGTTGATACAATATAGAAAAGTAGAAATTCACCAACAAGACTTCCCTGTGCTGGAAGAGGTGAATCTGGAGTTACACAAAGGTGAATTTGTGTATCTTATAGGTAAGGTTGGTACGGGGAAAACTTCTTTATTGAAGACTCTGTATGCCGAATTGGAAATTCAGGCTGGTGAGGCCAGGGTGTTGGAATTTAATCTGTGTAAACTAAAGCGAAAACAAATTCCTCAGTTGCGCCGTCGTTTAGGCATTGTGTTTCAGGATTTCCAATTATTGACTGATCGTACGGTACATGATAATCTAGCTTTTGTCCTGAAAGCTACGGGATGGAAAAACCGTAGTGAAATGGAAGAACGGATTGAGGAGGTGCTTCAGCAGGTAGGTATGCAGAACAAGGGATATAAGTTCCCATCCGAACTATCGGGAGGAGAACAGCAGCGCATCGTTATTGCCCGTGCCATGTTGAATGCTCCAGAAATTGTGTTGGCTGATGAGCCTACGGGTAATCTGGATGCAGAGACTGGACGTGCTATTGTGCTATTGCTTCGACGGCTTAGTGAATCAGGCTCATTGGTGATTATGACTACACATAATTTACAGTTAATACGAGAATTCCCGGGTAGGGTATTGTGCTGTGCCCAGCATCGGATAGAAGAAATGTGTGAAATAAACGAAGGCTTGCCGGGTGTTGTCACCCTTAAAGCTGATATATAAACTTAAAAAATAATTTGAACGAAAATGAAAGTTTTAAAGTTTGGAGGTACTTCAGTAGGCTCGGCCGCCAGAATGAGAGAAGTGGCCAAATTGATTACCGATGGTGAACGTAAGATTGTGGTTCTCTCCGCCATGTCGGGTACCACAAACACGCTGGTGGAAATTTCGGACTATCTATATAAGAAAAATCCGGAAGGAGCAAATGAGATTATTAATAAGTTGGAAGGGAAATATCGCCAACACATCGATGAACTTTTTGCTACACCGGAATATAAACAGAAAGGTCTGGAACTTATTAAGTCGCATTTTGATTACATCCGTACTTATACGAAAGATCTTTTCACTTTATTCGAAGAGAAATTGTTGTTGGCTCAGGGGGAATTGATTTCTACAGCCATGATGAATTATTATCTGCAGGAGAATGGAGTAAATTCAGTTTTACTGCCCGCATTAGAGTTTATGCGCACTGATAAGAATGCAGAACCAGATCCTGTATACATTAAGGAAAAACTGCAAGTACAGCTTGAATTACATCCGGATGCAGATATCTACATTACGCAGGGTTTCATCTGCCGCAATGCTTACGGCGAGATTGATAACCTGCAGCGCGGGGGAAGTGATTATACGGCTTCTCTTATTGGAGCTGCTGTGAATGCTGATGAAATTCAGATTTGGACTGATATCGATGGAATGCACAACAATGATCCCCGTATTGTGGACAAGACGGCTCCTGTGCGTCATTTACATTTTGAAGAAGCTGCTGAATTGGCCTATTTCGGTGCAAAGATTTTGCATCCCACTTGTATTCAGCCGGCTAAGTATGCTAATATTCCTGTGCGTTTACTTAATACGATGGATCCCAAGGCACCGGGTACGCTCATTTCTAACGATACTGAGAAGCGCATGATTAAGGCGGTAGCTGCAAAAGATAACATAACTGCTATCAAGATAAAATCTAGCCGCATGTTGCTGGCACACGGTTTCTTGCGTAAGGTGTTCGAAATTTTTGAAAGCTATCAGACTTCTATTGATATGATTTGTACTTCAGAAGTGGGTGTGTCAGTTTCTATTGATAATACCAAGCATCTGAATGAAATACTGGACGATTTGAAGAAATATGGCACTGTGACAGTAGATAACGATATGTGTATCATCTGTGTGGTAGGTGATTTGGAGTGGGAGAATGTAGGTTTCGAGGCCAAGGCGTTGGATGCCATGCGTGATATACCGGTGCGTATGATTTCTTTCGGTGGTAGTAACTACAACATCTCTTTCTTGATTCGTGAATGCGACAAGAAGCAGGCTTTGCAGTCACTCAGCAATGTATTGTTCAATGAAGAATAATCTGTTTCACTTTTTTATATGAAAGGATTTTTTCCGATTGACAAATTCCGCGAATTGCGTACACCTTTTTATTATTACGATACACAGGTGTTGCGCAATACGCTGGATACTATTCGCCGAGAAGCAGGAAAATATGAGAATTATGTGGTTCATTATGCCGTGAAGGCTAATGCAAATCCTCAGATTCTGTCCATCGTGCGTGAAAGCGGATTGGGTGCCGACTGTGTGAGTGGAGGAGAGATAAAGGCGGCAGTAAGGGCTGGTTTTCCTGCCGGAAAGATTGTCTTTGCCGGGGTGGGGAAGTCCGACTGGGAGATAGAGTTGGGACTGGATCTGGATATCTTCTGTTTCAACGTGGAGTCTATTCCGGAACTGGAGGTTATTAACGAACTGGCCAGTCGCAAAGGAAAAGTGGCTCGTGTGGCATTCCGTATCAATCCTAATGTGGGTGCACATACGCATGCAAATATCACTACCGGGCTGGCTGAGAATAAATTCGGTATCAGCATGGAGGATATGATACATGTTATTGAACTGGCGCAGGATATGAAGTATGTACAGTTTGTAGGGTTGCATTTTCATATAGGTTCGCAGATAATGGATATGGGTGACTTCATGGCTTTGTGTAACCGTGTGAATCAGTTGCAGGATCTGCTTGATAAGCACTGTATACGCATAGAACATATCAATGTGGGCGGTGGGCTTGGTGTGGATTATGCACATCCGGATCGTCAGGCGATACCCGACTTTAGGCATTATTTCGAGACGTATGCCAACGGGTTGAAGTTACGTGCTTATCAGACGCTACATTTTGAATTGGGTCGTGCCGTTGTGGCGCAGTGTGGCTCGCTTATTTCGAAAGTGTTGTATGTCAAGCAGGGAACCAACAAGCAGTTTGCTATTCTGGATGCAGGCATGACAGATTTGATTCGTCCGGCGCTCTATCAGGCGTCGCATAAAATAGAGAATCTTACCTCTGAGGAACCGTTTGAAACCTATGACGTGGTAGGTCCTATCTGTGAATCATCCGATGTTTTTGGTAAGGCTATCGATTTGAATCGAGTTCGCCGGGGTGACCTTATCGCCCTTCGTTCTGCGGGTGCATATGGTGAGATTATGGCGTCGAGGTATAACTGCCGTGAATTGCCGCTGGCCTTCACGTCGGATTTCTAAGGATTAAAGCTGCTGGTTTCGGCAGCTTTTTTTATTGTTGACTTGCAGAAATTACTTTTTTCAGTGATAAATAGCAAAAATCGTAGCGATGTTGCTTCTTTAGTTTATTTCTTTTGTTCTTTATACACATGAAATGAACAAGTCTTCTACAAAGGGAACAAGGTTTTGGTAAAGAAAAGCAAGGTAGTGTCAGTAAGTTCATGCTGAAGAAAAGTAAGCTAAGCGGTTCAATGCAGCAAATGACCTTTGTGTACGTTAACGTTGTCTATTACGGAAATTTATCCGTAATTCCTTTCCTTTTTCCACTAAAATCAGATTCTTTTTTGTTACTTTTGCACAAAATTAAATGAAACCTATTTTTATATAAACGCATGGCAAATGTAATTAAATTACGCAAAGGCCTTGACATCAACCTGAAAGGCAAAGCTGCTGAACAAGTGGTGGCTGTAAAAGAGCCGGGATTCTATTCATTGGTTCCCGATGATTTTACAGGAGTCACTCCGAAAGTGGTGGTGAAAGAACAGGAGTATGTGATGGCTGGAGGACCCTTGTTTATTGACAAGAATCATCCTGAAGTGAAGTTTGTTTCGCCCGTCAGTGGCGTAGTAACAAGCGTGGAACGCGGTGCGCGCCGTAAGGTGATGAATATCGTGGTGGAGGCTGCCAAAGAGCAGGACTATGTAGAGTTCGGCAAGATGGAACCCGCCAAGATGAATGCACAGCAAGTGAAAGAAGCATTGCTCAACGCAGGCTTGTTTGCTTTTATTCGTCAGCGTCCGTACGACGTGATAGCCGATCCGAATGTGAATCCCAAGGCTATCTTTGTATCGGCTTTTGACAGCAGCCCGCTGGCTCCTGATTTCGAATTGGCCTTGAAAGGGGAGGAGGTAAATTTCCAAACAGGTTTGGACGCTTTGGCAAAGATGGCCAAGACTTATCTCAGTATCCGTGTTAACCAAAAATCTGCGGCTCTTACAGCTGCCAAAAATGTAGAAATCAATGTGTTCGACGGTCCGCATCCGGCTGGTAACGTAGGTGTACAGATTAACCACTTGTCACCAGTTGTGAAGGGTGAAGCTGTATGGACCATTGGCGCAGAAGCAGTGCTGTTTATTGGTCGCCTTATGAATACTGGTCGCGTAGATTTTACTCGTACAGTAGCGGTTACTGGTAGTGAGGTATTGAAACCTGCTTATTGTAAGTTGAAAGTAGGTGCGTTGCTTACCGATGTATTCAAGGGTAATGTAACGGCTGGCAAAGAATTGCGTTACATCAGCGGTAACGTGTTGACTGGTAAGAAAATTTCTGCTAATGGATATTTGGGTGCGTTCCACAGTCAACTCTCAGTTATTGAAGAAGGTAACGATACGCATGAAATGTTGGGATGGATTATGCCTCGTTTCAATCAATTCAGTACAAGCCATTCTTACTTCAGCTGGCTGATGGGCAAGAAGGAATATTCATTCGATGCCCGTATCAAGGGTGGTGAACGTCATATGATTATGTCTAATGAATACGACCGTGTGTTCCCGATGGATATCTTCCCTGAATATTTGGTGAAGGCTATCATTGCCGGTGACATTGACCGCATGGAAGCTTTGGGTATCTACGAAGTAGCCCCTGAAGATTTTGCTCTTTGCGAATTTGTATGTTCTTCTAAGGTAGAAGTACAGCGCATTGTGCGTGCCGGTCTGGACATGCTCCGTGCAGAAATGAATTAAATAAAACTCTTTTAAATTATAATAATGAAAGCGTTAAGAAATTATCTCGATAAGATAAAGCCGAACTTTGAAGAGGGCGGCAAACTCCACGCATTTCAGTCGGTGTTCGATGGCTTTGAGACATTTCTCTTTGTGCCCAGCACGACTTCGAAATCAGGAACGCATATCCATGATGCTATCGATAGCAAACGTATCATGTCGATGGTGGTCATTGCTTTGATGCCGGCACTTTTGTTCGGTATGTATAACGTAGGTTACCAGCACTTCAAGGCTACTGGTATGGAAGGTAGCTTCTTTGAGTTGTTTTCTTACGGTTTTTTGGCAGTATTGCCTAAAATCATTGTATCATATGTAGTAGGTTTGGGTATTGAGTTTGTGGTAGCTCAGTGGAAGAAAGAAGAAATTCAGGAAGGCTTCCTGGTTTCCGGTATCTTGATTCCGATGATTGTGCCGGTAGATTGCCCGTTGTGGATTCTGGCCATTGCTACAGCTTTCTCTGTTATCTTCGCCAAGGAAGTATTCGGTGGTACAGGTATGAATATCTTCAATGTAGCTTTGATTACCCGTGCTTTCCTTTTCTTTGCTTATCCTACTAAGATGTCGGGTGATGCAGTGTGGGTATCTGGTGATTCTATCTTTGGCCTGGGCAAGGCTGTTGATGGACTGACAGTAGCCACTCCGCTTGGTGTAGCCGCTACTTCAAGTGCAGCTCCTGAATTCTCTATGGATATGGTCTATGGCTTGATTCCGGGTTCTATTGGTGAAACCAGCGTTATCGCCATCGCTCTTGGTGGTCTGTTGCTGTTGGTTACTGGTATTGCTAGTTGGAAAACTATGTTCTCTGTATTTGTAGGTGGTGCCTTTATGGCTTTTGTGTTTAATGAAATTGGCCCTGATACAGCGATGGCTCAGATGCCTTGGTATGAACATTTAGTACTGGGAGGATTCTGCTTCGGTGCCGTATTTATGGCTACTGACCCGGTGACTTCTGCTCGTACAGAAACAGGTAAGTATATCTTTGGTTTCCTTATTGGTGCCATGGCTATCATTATCCGTGTGTTGAATCCTGGCTATCCTGAAGGTATGATGTTGGCTATTCTGTTGATGAACATCTTCGCTCCGCTCATTGACTACTGTGTGGTACAGAGCAATATCAGCCGCCGTGAGAAACGTGCCTTGAACTCTAACAAATAATATAATACCGAAAGAAAATGAATACAAACAGTAATAGTTATACCATCATTTACGCTTCGGTAATGGTTGTTATCGTAGCGTTTCTGCTGGCTTTTGTGAACTCTTCATTGAAGGAGACACAGACTAAGAACATTGAGCTGGATACTAAAAAACAAATTCTGACTTCTTTGAATGCTTCAGCTGAGGACTTGAAGGATGCAGAGGCTGCTTTTGCCAAGTATCAGATGAAAGATATGCTGTTGCAAGCCGACGGCACTTTGAGCGAGTATACAGAAAAGAAATTTCCGACTTCTTTTGAAAAAGAAGCTAAGGAAAACAATCGTTTGCATGTGTTTGTAGCAAATGTAAACGGTGAAACTAAGTATGTTTTCCCGGTGTATGGCGCAGGTCTTTGGGGTGCTATCTGGGGATATGTAGCGCTCAACAACGATAAGGATACCGTATATGGTGTCTATTTCTCTCATGCCAGTGAAACACCGGGTCTGGGTGCAGAAATTGCATCTGCCGCATTCCAGGGACAATTCCCGGGTAAAAAGACCATCGAAAACGGTGAAGTGGCTTTGGGTGTAGTGAAGAACGGTAAGGTAGAAAAAGCCGAATATCAGGTAGACGGTATTTCGGGTGGTACTATCACTTCAGTAGGTGTGAACGATATGCTGAAGCACTGTCTCACTGAGTACAAGAGTTTTTTAACATCTAAATAAGGAGGATAAAGGAATATGGGACAATTATTTTCTAAGAAGAATAAAGAAGTATTCTCTACTCCGCTGGGCCTGAATAACCCGGTTACCGTACAGGTATTGGGTATCTGTTCCGCCCTGGCTGTTACTGCCAAGTTGGAGCCGGCTATTGTGATGGGTCTGTCTGTAACGGTGATTACTGCTTTTGCTAACGTGGTAATTTCTCTGTTGCGCAAAACAGTACCTAACCGTATCCGTATTATTGTTCAGTTGGTAGTAGTAGCAGCGTTAGTAACGATTGTAAGTGAAATCTTAAAGGCTTTTGCCTATGATGTCAGTGTGCAGTTGTCTGTGTATGTGGGTCTGATCATTACCAACTGTATTTTGATGGGTCGTTTGGAAGCTTTTGCTATGCAGAATGGTCCGTGGGAGTCTTTCCTTGATGGAATTGGCAATGGTTTGGGTTATGCCAAAATCCTGGTTATTGTAGCTTTCTTCCGCGAACTGCTCGGTTCAGGTACATTGCTTGGCTTCAATATCTTGAACCACGATTGCTTGAAAGAGTTAGGCTATGTGAACAACGGTTTGATGCTGATGCCTCCGATGGCTTTGATTATCGTGGCTTGCATTATCTGGTATCAGCGTGCGCGTAACAAAGAACTGCAGGAAAAATAATTTTAGTATTCTAAAAAAGATTATTCATGGAACAATTATTAAGTTTATTCGTCCGCTCTATTTTTGTGGACAACATGATATTCGCGTTCTTCCTGGGTATGTGTTCGTATCTGGCTGTATCGAAGAATGTGAAGACAGCGGTTGGCTTAGGTATTGCCGTAACCTTTGTGCTGGTAGTGACATTGCCGGTCAACTATCTGTTGCAGACTAAGGTGCTGGGTCCTGACGCTCTTGTAGAAGGCGTTGACTTAAGCTTCTTGAGTTTTATTCTTTTCATTGCCGTGATTGCCGGTATCGTACAGTTGGTGGAAATGATGGTAGAACGTTTCAGTCCGTCGCTGTATGCTTCTTTGGGTATTTTCTTGCCGCTAATCGCCGTGAACTGTGCCATCATGGGTGCTTCTCTGTTTATGCAGCAACGTATCACCATGGACCCCTCTAATGTACAGGCTATCACTAGTGTGTCTAGTGCTGTTGTTTATGCATTGGGTTCTGGTATTGGTTGGTTGCTTGCTATTGTTGGTTTGGCAGCTATCCGTGAAAAAATGGCTTACTCTGATGTTCCGGCTCCTCTTAAGGGATTGGGTATCACGTTTATCACAGTAGGTCTGATGGCAATGGCATTTATGTGTTTCTCTGGTTTGAAAATCTAATAAAGAAAGGAATAAACAATGGATATGAATTTAATATTAGCAAGCATTGGAGTATTCCTTACGGTCATTCTGTTGCTTGTCGTTATTCTGCTGGTTGCCAAGAAATTCTTGGTGCCTTCAGGCAACGTAAACATTACCATCAATGGTAAAGACACGATTTCTGTAGGTCAGGGAGGTAGTCTGCTGACTACCATGGCCGAAAACGGCATTTATCTTTCTTCTGCTTGTGGCGGTAAAGGATCCTGCGGTCAGTGCAAGTGCCAGGTAGTAGAAGGTGGCGGTGAAATTCTTGATTCTGAAAAGGGTCATTTCAGCCGTAAACAGATTAAGGATCACTGGCGTTTGGCTTGTCAGTGCAAGGTGAAAGGTGATTTAGGTATTAAGGTACCGGAATCTGTAATGGGTGTGAAGGAATATGAATGTACCGTGATTTCTAATAAGAACGTAGCTACGTTTATCAAAGAATTTAAGGTGCAGTTGCCTAAGGGTGCTCACATGGACTTCTTGCCGGGTTCTTATGCTCAGATTAAGATTCCTGCCTTCTCTATGGATTATGACAAGGATATCGATAAGGCACTGATTGGTGACGAATATTTGCCGGCATGGCAGAAGTTCGGTCTGTTCCCGTTGAAGTGTGTGAACCCTGAGCCGACTATCCGTGCCTATTCTATGGCTAACTATCCGGCCGAAGGAGATGTGTTTATGTTGACAGTACGTATTGCTACACCTCCTTTCAAACCCGATCGCAGCGGATTTATGGATGTGAATCCGGGTATCGCTTCTTCATACATCTTCACTCTGAAGCCGGGTGATAAGGTGATGATGAGTGGTCCTTACGGTGACTTCCATCCGCACTTCGATTCGAAGAAGGAAATGATTTGGGTAGGTGGTGGTGCCGGTATGGCTCCGCTTCGTGCACAGATTATGCATATGACGAAGACGTTGCACACTACCGATCGTGAAATGCACTACTTCTATGGTGCCCGTGCGTTGAATGAAGTGTTCTATCTGGAAGACTTCCTTGGTATCGAAAAGGAATTCCCGAACTTCCACTTCCATTTGGCTTTGGACCGTCCGGATCCTGCAGCTGATGCAGCAGGTGTGAAGTACACTGCCGGTTTCGTTCACCAGGTGATGTTGAATACTTAC
>Juniper_p2__coassemble_2301_pt1 | contig 10893 bp, 10 predicted proteins | sample Juniper_p2__metabat2_high_PE_009 | metagenome-assembled genome bin Juniper_p2
GCAGCATGAAGTAGTGTTAGCTCATTTTTATTGTCACTATCGTCACTATTGTCACCGCTGCTGCTATCACCGCTGTTGCTGTTGCCGCCGCTGTTACTGCTGCGGAAAATAGGGAAACAAAAGTCCTGTAATACCCAAACGAGTCGATTCGGTTTTTTTATTATACTGAAACCGGCTCGTTTTTTTTTCTGCACGATTCCTCCTTCCGTATTGCTCTGTCGGCTGAGGCCCGTCTCTATATAGCCTGCCACTCCGCCGTGCAGTCATGCACCGTCCTGCCATATCCTTTTGCCGCTGGTGAATCCCCTTTGCTGTTCCTGAATCCTCTCTTGCATGGGTGAATCCTCCTCGCTGTTTTCTGAATCCTCCTTGCCGCTGACCCTGATATTTCCGTGTTCTCACACTTCGTTTTTTGTCATAACCGTATTGCCTTTTTGAGCTGCGTGATTGGTATTTCTCTTTATCGATGATGATGCAAAGGTACGGCAGCCGTCTGCAAAAACAAAATTCTATGCCCCGCCGAGCTGTTAAAATCTGTAAAAATCTAACGACTATTTTCTACGAGGCTTTCTTACAGGATGTTATGCGCACAGGGCAGGGGAGGTGAGAAGAGTCTAGCACCGCCCTATAGGTCACACTATGCTTTCTGTGGCGAATAATATAATTTTCGTAGCCCGAAAGCTATCCTTTGTGCCAAACGCAGGATTCGGGCCTGGATGAGGTACTTGCACTTCGCAATAGTCAAGCTGTGGGGGAGACAGGCGGCGCCATGCATTTGTATATGTAAGGATAATTCATATGTTAAGGTGGTTTTTGGCAAAACTATCTATCATCAGAAAGTTTTTCAATTTCGGTGACGATAGTGACAATAGTGACGATAATGACAATAAAAATGGAGCTATCCCTTCCATCCGCCTCTCTCTATTTAGAGATTACTATATATATAAATATATATATATATATATATATATTTATATATATAGTAAAATTTGTATACAGTATTTTGTTTAAGGGGTGGGGTGCCATTTTTATTGTCATTATCGTCACTATCGTCACTACTGTCACTGCAGGAGGGTGGAGTAGCAAGATGAGGCTATTTGTGCTAATTGTAAAGAAGTTGTCAGAAGAAACAAGTGCAGAATACACGCACACACACCTTGCGTGCCTGTTTCTCCTTTTCCGGAGAGAGTAGGGCGGATAAAGAACAAAAGGAGGCTGTGCAACGGGCAGAGAACGAGCGGTTTAGCTGATTTATCCGCAAAAAACTCCAATCTTTCTGCAAAATCTTGCTGCCAGAGGGTGCATATATGCGGATTATTTTGTAACTTTATACCCATATCGATGATGCGTGATTAAACTATTGAGGTATCAAGACGGCAGCCTACAGCACGATTTAGAAAGACCCTATATCCGGGAAGGAATCGCACAACTGAAATCCCTCTGCCCCTCACCCCGATAATCATCAAGGCGAAGGAGAGAGGGAATTGACGCACAATTAATATGAGTAAGAGAGAATTAGATGCAATGCGTCTGGATGAGCAGCTCGGGAAATTCTGCACCATACATGGCGAAGGTGATGAAGAAGGTTACGGTACTGAACAACCACAGTAGAATCAGTGTGAGTTTCAAGCCGAACGGCATGCGCTGCCATTTGAACAGCGGCCGGAACACGGAATACACGATGCCCAGCAGCGGAATGCCCAGCATCAAGGTCAGGGCTATGTACATCACGATGGCAGTCATAGGTGCATCGGGTAAGGTGAAATGAGCCAAAGGAAACAGGCCTAAAAAAGCTTCTACTCCGGAAAACAGTACCAACATGGCGGCAAACAGCAAAACCAGCAGAACGATGGCTGCCGCAAACAGCAGCGGGCTACAAAATACACCCAGCATTACCAGCCCTATCTTTAATATCCAGCCGATTACGGTGACAATCATCGAGTTGATTTCGCTCAAGGCAGAGCGGATTTTGCCGGATTCAGCATAACCTTTCCCTTTACCGCCATGTTCGGCTCTGTCGAATCCGTCGGTCACCGTTTTGCCGATATTTTCCACCGTCACCTCCTCGCCGCGCATGCTGAGCCGTTCGGCTGCCGTTTGGGCTTCGGGCACCACTATCCAGCAGACAATGTAGACGGGTACCATAAAGCCCACCCCACATAGCATGAGAATAATCAGTGCCAGACGCAGCACGGTGACGTCCCAGCCGAAGTACGCGGCGATACCTCCGGCCACCCCACCCAGCATCTTGTCGTCGGGATTGCGGTAAAAACGACGGGGCACTTTCCGGGTTTCCGCACCTGCCGATGCATCTTTGCCAGTGGCATCGGCATCTGCCGATGTCTCGCAGCTGTTGTCTTCCTCTTCCATCTCTTCGGGATTACCCATGCGGGTGATGACTTCCTCCACGTCGGCCAGGGTGATGACTTGCAGTCCGCCGGTCAGTTTTTCTGCAAACAGTTCCGAGATGCGGCGTTCAATGTCATCTACGATTTCGTCTGCCCCTTCCATCTTTTTGAAATGCAGTTTCAAGTTGCACAGGTAATTATCCAGCAGTCGATAAGCGTCTTCATCGATAGTAAATACCGTGCCTCCTAAATTTACGGTTAATGTCTTTTTCATGATGCGTTTTTTTTATTTATAATGTATATCTGAGTACGAATGATAAGTTTGTTTCTTAAGAATGGAAATCTGCAAAGAAATCCGGAAATATCCAATCTAGAGAAGGGGTAGTTTGCGCTGAGAGAGATGGCTCACCGTTTCTGTCAGTTCGCTCCACAGCCCCTCCAGTTCCACCAGAAAAGCTTCCCCCTTTTCGGTCAGCCGGTAATACTTGCGTGGTGGGCCCTGGGTGGATTCTATCCATTCGTAACTCAGCAAATCTCCGTTCTTTAGCCGGGTGAGTAGGGGATACAATGTGCCTTCCACCACAATGAGTTTCGCCTCTTTCAGCTTCTGGATAATATCCGAAGCATAGGCAGGCTCCTTGTGCAACAATAGTAGGATGCAATATTCCAGCATTCCTTTACGCATCTGCGATTTTACATTATCTACATTCATTTTCCTTGGTTATTTTGTATGGCACAAATATATGCAATATTGCAGTACTATGTATTACAAAGTACCTTATTTTAATATATTTTTAGAAACAATACGGTCGTGAATGTAGAAATCCCGGAAAAATGAAAAGTAACCGACGGCCAAAGGCAGATGCCTCGGAAAAACGGTGACAATGGTGACGATAGTGACGATAGTGACAATAATTCTCGCCTCTTAAGCGTTACTTTATGTTTATAAATCAGAAATCAAAGACTCATTTGTGTGTATCCACTGACTTTTTTGCGAAAAAATGCCTACCTTTGCTGTGCATTAATAGTTTACGAAAAATAGAACAAAGATATGAAATTTTTAGGAATAATTCCGGCAAGATATGCCTCTACACGCTTTCCGGCCAAACCGTTGGCCATGCTCGGAGGTAAAACGGTGATTCAGCGAGTATATGAACAAGTATCGGGCGTGATGGACGATGCTTATGTGGCTACCGACGACGAGCGCATAGAAGCGGCCGTAAAGGCATTCGGCGGAAAGGTGGTGATGACCTCGGTACACCATAAAAGCGGCACAGACCGTTGTTATGAGGCCATGACCCGCATAGGAGGACAGTTCGACGTAGTGGTGAATATTCAGGGGGATGAACCCTTCATTCAGCCCTCGCAGCTGCATAGCATACAGGCGTGTTTTCAGGATCCCGCTACGCAGATAGCCACGCTGGTGAAGCCCTTCACTCCGCAAGACGGGCTGCAGGCGCTGCAGAATCCCAATTCGCCCAAGGTAGTGCTTGATAAAAATCGCAATGCCCTGTATTTCAGTCGCTCGGTAATTCCCTATTTGCGAGGTGTAGACTCTGCTGAATGGCTCAGCCGGCACACTTATTATAAGCACATCGGACTGTATGCCTACCGTACCGAAGTGCTGAAAGAAATTACAGCCTTGCCGCAATCATCGCTGGAGCTGGCAGAGTCGTTGGAACAGCTGCGTTGGCTGGAAAACGGCTACGTCATCAAGGCAGGCATCACGGAAGTAGAAACTATCGGTATCGATACGCCGCAAGATCTGCAGCGTGCCGAGGAATTTCTGAAACAGCTATGATAGACCGTACCATTCAGCCGCCTATCTGTCAGCCGGAGCAGCTGGCAGTGCCGGAGCCCGAAGTGAGGGTGCTGCCCAATGGGGTGAAACTTTATTTGCTGCATGCAGGCGATAACGAAGTAGTGCGTTTGGATTTGCTCTTTGGCGGCGGACGTTGGCAGCAAGATTGTGTGCTGCAAGCACTTTTCACGAATCGCATGCTGCGCGAGGGTACGCAACGGTTTTCTGCCGCGCAGATAGCTGAAAAACTGGATTATTACGGGGCGTGGTTGGAACTGTCGAACGCTTCAGAGCATTCGTACGTTACACTCTACTCGCTCACCAAATACCTGCCGCAGACGCTGGAGGTGCTGGAGTCGATGATTAAGGAAGCCACGTTTCCAGAGAAGGAACTGACCACCATACTAGAGAACAATATCCAGCAGTACAAGGTGAATTGTTCGAAGGTGGATTTTCTGTCGCACCGCGGACTGGTACAGGCGCTTTACGGCGGAGAGCATCCGTGTGGCAGGCTGGTACAGGAGGAGGATTACCGCCGCATCACGCCTGCCTTGCTGGGCGATTATTACCGCCGTTTTTATCATGCCCGTAACTGCACGATATACCTCTCCGGACAGATTACTCCCGAGGTGTTGCGCCGTGTGACGGATGCCTTTGGCGTGGATTCCTTCGGGCAAGACGACAGACTGCCGGTGAAGCGCACCTTTCGGCCCGAGACAGCTGCTGCGAAGCGTATCTTTACTCCGCGAACCGATGCCTTGCAAAGCGCCGTAAGGCTGGGTATGTTGTCGCTTTCGCGCCAGCATCCCGATTACTTGCGTGTTAGGGTACTCAACACCTTGCTGGGAGGTTATTTCGGTAGCCGCCTTATGTCGAACATCCGTGAAGATAAAGGATATACCTATGGTATCTCATCGTCTATCGTGCCTTATCCCGACCATGGTATGTTTGTGATTTCATCGGAGACGGCCAACGAGTATGTGGAGCCGCTCATTCGCGAGGTGTATCATGAGATAGACCGCCTGCAAAACGAGGTGCCGGCGGCCGAAGAACTGCAGATGGTGCAGAATTATATGTTGGGAGAGATGTGCCGCAGCTATGAGTCGGCTTTCTCGCTAGCCGATGCCTGGATACATGTGCAGGTGTCGGGGCTCACATCGAGCTATTTTGAAGATGCTTTGCAGGCAGTGAAAAACATCACGCCGCAAGACATACGCGACCTGGCTGGCCGCTACCTGGACAAGGAAGCGCTGAAAGAGTCGGTGGCGGGTGTTAATGTATAAGAAATAAAACAGAAGTAATTGTATAAATAGGTAAACAGAAGTAAGAATGAAGCATATCTATCTGGTGGCGGCTTTCTGTTGTCTGACGCAAGGGCAGGCCGTGGCTCAGCAGAATGGCAGGGGAATCTTCGGTAAGCTGAAGGCTCCGGCTGAAATAAAAATCGGTACATATACATTTAAAGACGGCAGTGTGTATACGGGCGAGATTAAAGGACGAAAGCCTAACGGCAAGGGAAAAACCTCGTTTCAGAACGGTAATGTATATGAAGGTGAATATGTAAAAGGACGTAGGCAGGGGTATGGAATCTTTACCTTTGCCGATGGCGAACGCTACGAGGGCGACTGGTATCAAGATCAGCAGCATGGTAGGGGTGTGTTCTATTTCTTGAATAACAATCGCTACGATGGCATGTGGTTTCAGGATTATCAGCACGGCAAGGGGGTGATGTATTATTACACCGGCGATGTGTACGAAGGTGAGTGGGTGAACGACAAACGTCAAGGACAGGGCTCGTATACCTGGAAGAACGGCTCGAAGTATATAGGCGGCTGGATGGCCGACCGGAAAGAGGGCGAGGGTACCATGGTGTGGAACGATGGCTCTAAATACGACGGACAGTGGAAAGCCGATATGCGCCAGGGAAAAGGTACTTTTGAGTTTGCCAATGGAGATAAGTATGTGGGCGACTGGCTGAATGATATGCAGCATGGGCAGGGTACCTACTTCTTTCAGAATGGCGACCGCTACGAGGGCAGTTACCTGGATGGCGAACGCACGGGCGAAGGGGTGTATTACCATGCCAACGGCGATAAGTATGTGGGAACCTTCAAGGATGGCGCCCAAGATGGTAAGGGTACTTTTACCTGGGTGAACGGAGCCGTGTACGAGGGCGAATGGAAGGATAACCAACGCAACGGTTATGGTACCTACCGATGGGGCATCGGCGACTCGTACGAGGGCGAGTGGAAGGACAATAAATTCAATGGTCAAGGTACATTAATTCAGACGGACGGCACCCGGTATACAGGTCAGTTTGTAAATGGACGTGAAGAAGGCCAGGGAGTGTATGAAGATAAGCAGGGAAACCGTTTTGAGGGGACTTTCAAAGCCGGTAAAAAAGACGGTACGTTCGTGGAAAAAGATAAAGAAGGGCGTATTATCCGGCGGGGAACCTATAAAATGGGACGTATTGTAAATTAAATTATTATGCGAATCAGGAGTTAAAGGAGTTATCGCTTCGCTGGGAGTTAAAGGAGTTAAGCCGGATGCACCGCAAAGATTTGATATACGCTCCTTGTATTCGGATAGCATTTAGTAAGTCATTTGGCTTAACTCCTGAACGGAGCGAAGCGGAGTGGTAACTTCTTTAACTTCTTAACTCCTGATTGGCATTATTTGTAATTTATCCCGTCTGGAGGTTGCTTGTTTCGTTAATATTTTGTAACTTCGCCGCGTCAAATGTAAAAAAATAAATGAGATGATAGCTAAATTTTCTAACTGGTATTTCACAAAGAAATCACTCCCGCATTGGGGTATTCTTATTCTGGACTGTGTGATTGTGGGATTCTCTGTTTTGTTGGGAGAATTCTTTGAAGCGAATCAAGTAATTTATTTACACCATTTGCCTGCTGTTCTGGCAGGGATGCTGATTACGGTTTTACTCTTCTGCTTGTCTTTTAGAATCTTTCATACCTATACCGGCATTGTGCGTTATTCTACCTTTGTCGACTTGCAGCGAGTGGCATTGGCTGTACTGGTGGGTTCGTTGCTCACTTGGGTAGTGTCTGCCTTGCTTTCTTCGGTCGAAGCTATCGACATGCCCAGCTTCTTAGGGGTGTGTATCCTCTTTGTTATGGCCACACTGCTGATGTGGCTGGAGCGCGTTACTGTGAAGCGCCTGTTCGACAGTTTCCGGATAGATGATGCCGCGCCGGTGGCTATCTACGGAACCAAGGCCGGCGGTATCAGTCTGGCCAAGAGTTTGACCGGTACGGATGAAAAACGTTACCGACTGGTGGCTTTCATCAGTGATTCACCCGATATGAAGGGCACTTATCTTATGGGTAAGAAGGTGTTTATGAACGGCGAGGGCATTGCCGAACGCATGCGCGAAATGGGAGTGCGTATCTTATTGGTATCGCCTCTGAAGAGCGAACTCTTTCGTAATAATCAAGCCATGGTAGACGAATTCATTGCAGCTGGCATCACGCTAAAGATGCTGGCAGCCGCACAAGAGTGGGATGGTAAGTCTAAACTGACGCATCAGCATCTGCACGAGGTGGAAATCGAAGACTTGCTGCCTCGCGAAAAGATAGAAGTAGATATGGATGCCATCGCCAAGCAACTGCGTGGAAAGAAGGTGCTCATCACTGGAGCGGCAGGTTCTATCGGTAGTGAAATGGTGCGGCAGGTAGCCCTCTTCCAGCCGGCTTCGCTGATATTAATCGACCAGGCCGAAACGCCCATGCACGACATTCGTCTGATGATGCTTCGGCAATTCTCGGATATTCAGTGCGAAACCATCGTCAGCAGCATCACGAATCAAGAGCATATGGAGAAGATTTTTGCAGCTTCCTGTCCTGATTATGTATTTCATGCCGCCGCCTATAAGCATGTGCCCATGATGGAAGACAATCCCGGCATTGCGGTGCAGAATAATATCATGGGGACGCGCGTCATAGCCGATTTGGCCGTGAAATACGGTACTAAGAAATTTGTGATGATTTCTACCGATAAGGCTGTGAATCCCACCAACGTAATGGGTTGCTCGAAGCGTATCTGCGAAATCTATTGCCAGTCGCTGAATAAAGCCATCCAAGAGGGTAAGGTAAAGGGCGTGACCCAGTTTGTTACCACCCGATTCGGCAATGTATTGGGCTCTAATGGTTCGGTAATTCCTATCTTTAAGGAACAAATCAAGAAGGGAGGTCCTATCACGGTGACACATCCCGATATCATCCGATTCTTTATGTTGATACCCGAGGCTTGTAAGTTGGTGCTGGAGGCAGGTGCTATGGGCCACGGCGGAGAAATCTTTGTGTTTGATATGGGCGCACCGGTTAAAATAGTAGATTTGGCCAAGCGTATGATTCAATTGTCTGGAGCGCACAATGTGGAAATCAAATTCTCTGGTCTGCGCGAGGGCGAGAAGCTCTACGAAGAGGTGCTCAACGATGCCGAGAAAACCAAACCTACGGTACATCCCAAAATTATGGTGGCCAGTGTGCGTGAGTACGATTATGAAGTAGCTTGCCGCAACGAACAGCGTCTGCTGGATGCGTCGCATTCATTCGACGATATGGCCATTGTGAAGATAATGAAAGAGATTGTACCGGAATATAAGAGCCAACACTCCAAGTATCAGACATTGGATGCAGTCCGCTAACTTACAGTTTGTTTGGATATATGAGAAAAGTAGCATTAATAACCGGTATCACAGGGCAAGACGGCTCTTACCTGGCCGAGTTTTTGATAGAGAAGGGATATGAAGTGCATGGTATCATGCGCCGTTCGTCGTCGTTTAATACAGGAAGAATCGAACATCTCTATCTCGACGAGTGGGTGAGGGATATGAAGAAAAGCCGGTTAGTGAATCTGCATTGGGGCGATATGACCGACAGCAGTTCGTTGATTCGTATCATCATGGAATTACGTCCGGCAGAAATCTATAACCTCGCAGCACAAAGCCATGTGAAGGTATCGTTCGATGTGCCGGAGTATACAGCCGAGGCTGATGCCGTGGGTACGCTGCGGCTGCTCGAAGCAGTGCGCATTTGCGGATTGGAAAAGGAATGCCGTATCTACCAAGCTTCTACTTCCGAACTGTTTGGCAAGGTGCAAGAGGTGCCGCAGAAGGAAACGACTCCGTTCTACCCGCGCTCTCCGTATGGCGTGGCCAAGCAGTATGGCTTTTGGATTACCAAGAATTACCGCGAGAGTTATGGCATGTTTGCCGTAAACGGTATTCTCTTCAATCACGAAAGCGAGCGCCGGGGCGAAACGTTTGTTACCCGCAAGATTACCTTGGCTGCTGCACGCATCAAACAAGGGTATCAGGATAAACTCTATTTGGGGAATCTCGATGCACAGCGCGATTGGGGCTATGCTAAAGATTACGTAGAATGTATGTGGCTGATGCTTCAGCATTCCACGCCCGAAGATTTTGTCATTGCCACCGGCGAGATGCATTCGGTGCGCGAATTTACTACGCTGGCATTTGCTCACTTGGGCATCGACCTGGAGTGGAGAGGCACCGGGGTAGATGAGCAGGGCATCGATCGTGCCACCGGACGGGTGCTGGTAGAGGTAGACCCGAAGTATTTCCGTCCGTGCGAGGTGGAGCAGTTGCTGGGCGACCCTACCAAGGCGCGCACACTGCTGGGCTGGAACCCCACGAAGACTCCTTTTACACAGCTGGTGAAGCTCATGGTGGAGCATGATATGAAGTTTGTAAAGAAGATACATTTGAAAGCAGAAGTATGATGAAGCTGGATAGTAAGATATATGTGGCCGGACACCGCGGAATGGTGGGTTCGGCCATTGTGCGTGAATTGAAGCGCCAGGGATATACGAATATCGTGACGCGCACACACGATGAACTGGATCTCACCCGGCAGGAGGCCGTGGAGCGTTTCTTTGCTGAAGAACGTCCGGAGTATGTATTTCTGGCCGCAGCCAAGGTAGGAGGCATTATGGCCAATCAGTCGGCACTGGCCGATTTTATGTACGAGAACATGGTGCTGGAGATGAACGTGATTCATGCTGCCTGGAAGAACGGTTGCCGGAAGCTGGAGTTCTTGGGGTCGTCGTGCATTTACCCCAAACTGGCACCGCAGCCCATGCAGGAGAATTGCCTGCTTACTTCTGCCCTGGAGCCTACCAACGAGGCGTATGCACTGGCCAAAATCAGCGGACTGAAGTATTGCGAATACCTCAACCGTCAGTATGGTACGGATTACATCTCGGTGATGCCTACCAATCTCTACGGACCCAACGATAATTATCACCCCACACGCAGCCACGTGTTGCCGGCACTGATTCGGCGCTTTCACGAGGCCAAGGTGGCCGGACTGAAAGAAGTGACTTGCTGGGGCGACGGAAGTCCGTATCGCGAATTTCTGTATGTAGACGACTTGGCCAACCTCTGTGTCTTTCTGATGAATCACTACAGCGGAAACGAAACGGTCAATGCAGGAACGGGGAAGGAATTGACTATCCGGGAGCTGACCGAGAAAGTGGCTCGTGCAGTGGGGTATGAGGGAGCTATCCTTTGGGATACTACCAAACCGAATGGCACACCGCGTAAATTGCTCGACGTATCCAAAGCCACGGCACTGGGCTGGACGTATCGCACGGAGCTGGACGAAGGGATTCGCTTGGCATACCAGGATTTTCTGGCCCGATTTTCTGACTGATTTTCTGGCCCGATTTTTCTGACTGATTTTTCTGACCGAATTTCTG
>Juniper_p2__coassemble_2493_pt1 | contig 9828 bp, 10 predicted proteins | sample Juniper_p2__metabat2_high_PE_009 | metagenome-assembled genome bin Juniper_p2
ACCGGATCAAAGAAGGTATCCGGTCTTTCCGGGTTAAAGATTTCGTTACAATACATCACGGTCACCAGGTCCTGGGTATCGCTCAGGTTGATGATGTTGTGCGTATAGCCGGGCAGCATGATGACGCTCTGAATCTTGTCACCGCTTACCTCATACTCCAGGATTTCTCCGTCCGGGTCGTTCTCGTTGCGCTGCTGTATCAGGCCGTGTCCGCTCACCACGATAAACTGTTCCCACTTGGTGTGGTGCCAGTGCTGTCCCTTGGTGATGCCCGGCTTGCTGATGTTGATGCTCACCTGGCCGCAGTTCAGCGTGTGTACCAGTTCGGTGAAGCTGCCGCGGGCATCCACGTTCATCTTCAGGGGGAACACCGCCTTCTCTTTCGGCAGGTAGCTGAGGTACGTGCTGTACAGTTTCTTCGCAAAGCTGCCCGCCGGGATTTCCGGAATCAGAATGGTTTTGGGCATATCCACAAACTGCTGCAGCAGGTTCACGATTTCGCCCAGGGTCACCTTGTGGGTGACGGGTGCGGCACAATAACGGCCTCCTTCAGTAAGCACGGTTTCCACGCCCTGGAATTCGCAGTGATGCTCCTCGCCTTTCAGCGCGGCAATCATCTCCTCCACCAGGTCGTCGATGTAGAGCAGTTCCAGTTCCACCGACGGGTCGTTCACCGTGATGGGCAGGTCGTGGGCCATGTTGTGGCAGAACGTAGCCACCGCACTGTTGTAGTTGGGGCGGCACCACTTGCCAAACAGATTCGGGAAGCGGTACACCAATACCTTGGCGCCGGTTTCCTCGCCGTACTGGAACATCAGTTCCTCGCCCGCCTTCTTGCTCTTGCCGTACTCCGACGTACCGAAGCGGCCCGCCAGTGTAGCCTGGATGGAGCTGGAAATCATCACCGGACAATTGTTCTGATATTTCTTCAGCGTATCCAGCAAGGTAGAAGCAAAGCCGAAGTTGCCCTGCATGAATTCTTCCTGATTCTGCGGGCGGTTCACCCCGGCCAGGTTGAACACAAAGTCGCAGTCGCGGCAGTAGGCATCCAGCTCCTCCGGAGTGCTGTCGATGTCGTAGGCATACACCGCCTCCACCACCAGGGGGCCGTAGCATTTGGCTTTGCCGTCCTTGATGTTGTTCAGTTGGGCGCAAAGGTTCCGTCCCACGAAACCTTTGGCGCCGGTTACTAAAATTTTCATGATTGCTTATTGTACAAAGTTACCTTCTCCGCTCAATTCTTTCTTGATATAGTCCAACGCGGCAATTTTAGCCTTCGTTTCTTCTACATTCAAGATACGAGTGTTATTCGAATTGAATTCAGTCAGCGTGTTGCGCTCTGTTTCGCCTTCTTTAAAATACTTGTCGTAGTTCAGACCACGGTTATCAGCCGGCACACGGTAGAAATCACCCATATCTTCTGCCTTGGCGCATTCTTCGTTGGTCAGCAAGGTTTCGTACATCTTTTCGCCGTGACGGATACCGATTACCTTGATGTCTTCCTTCTTGCCGCCAAACAGCTCACATACGGCTTCCGCCTGTGTCTGGATGGTACAAGCCGGTGCTTTCTGCACCAGGATATCCCCGTTCTGTCCATGCTCGAAAGCAAACAGTACCAGGTCTACAGCTTCTTCCAGTGACATGATAAAACGAGTCATGGTAGGTTCAGTCAGGGTAATGGGGTTGCCGTTGCGAATCTGCTCAATCCACAAAGGAATCACCGAACCGCGAGAACACATCACGTTACCGTAACGGGTACAGCAGATCTTGGTATCGCCCGAATAGCGAGACTTGGCTACTGCAATCTTCTCTTCAATGGCCTTGGTGATACCCATGGCATTGATGGGATAAGCAGCCTTGTCGGTAGATAAGCAAATCACGGCTTTCACCTTCGCTTCGATAGCCGCTGTCAGGATGTTGTCTGTACCAATCACATTGGTCTTTACCGCTTCCATCGGGAAGAATTCGCAAGAAGGAACCTGTTTCAAGGCAGCTGCGTGGAAGATGTAGTCTACACCCGGCATGGCATTCTTACAAGACTGAAGATTACGTACATCACCGATGAAGAATTTAATCTTGTGAGCTACATCCGGATACTTCACCTGGTATTCATGACGCATATCATCTTGTTTCTTTTCATCACGAGAGAAGATACGAATCTCCTTGATGTCGCTATCCAGGAAGCGACGAAGTACAGCGTTACCGAAACTGCCTGTACCACCTGTAATCAACAGGGTTTTGTTTTCAAATACTGACATTTTTCACAAATTTTAATAATTAGTGTAATGAATTGATATTCTGTTTATTAACTCACATTTAGGGTCGGCTAGGGACGCCTGTTTTCTAACTTTATCCCCCGCGGGTACGCGCGAGTGAGAAAAAAAGTAAAGAAATAAGACAAGTCCGATTCTTTTACTTTTTTTCTGTATCTATAAAAGTTGGAAAATCGGGGGCCCAAGCCGCCCCCTATTTTCCTAATCTAATCTGATTCAGCTATTTATCTTTATTTTTCTGTCGCATCAAAAGAGGCGTATTGTGCGCCACGTCCAGCGTGGCTTGCCGGAAGCACTCCAATATAAAGGGCTGTACTCGCTCCGGATGCCGCTCTTTCAGGACCTTTGCCACAGCTTCTGTCACCGTCACGTAATACTCTATATTCGATTGAACCCCTTTTTTACCTCCGTCAGGGTTTTTGCAGCGATGTGCAGCGATGCTGTCAGTTCCCTCGATGTCAGTCCGTGGCATTCGCGCTTGTAACATTCGATACTACGGTTCAAGTAATTTCCCAGGTGGGAAAAGTTCACGGTATCCTTCTGAAGAACATCCGTAGACATACCATCATTTTTATTCATAACAATTAAATTTATGAAGGGTCCAGACAGACCCTTCGGTTAATTCAGTAGTAGCAGGCGTGAATTTCAATCGCCAGATAGTTAATAAAGCTAAATTTGATTTCTCTATGCAGAAAACGCAAGTTTGCAGCCTTGCAGATTATCTCCTAACTTGCGCCCCGATTAAATAAATCTAATACATATGAATAAAGACGAATTCTTCAACTCAGACGTTGTGCTGAGCTGTTTCGATGGACTATCCAACGTCCATCCAGTGAACATCACTTTTCAGCGACTGCTGAATCTGGTAAAAACCAATCCGGAGATAGCGCATCACACCACGCTGCACCGCCAGTACCTGAAAGAAGGCAAGAAGCAGGCAGCCGACCGTGAAAAGAAAGCCTCTCCGTGTGTATCGGTGTCGGTGACGTTCAGCGACGGCAAAGACAAGGCCCACATCGAATCGTGGACCTCACTGGGCATGGTAGACCTCGACCACGTGCCGGCCGAACGGATGGCCGAGGTGCTGCAGCTGATCCGCAGCGACGAACATACGCTGCTGTGCTTCACCACCATCAGCGGTGAAGGCATCCGTATTCTGTATCGTTATAACGGGCTGACGGACGATGCTTCCGTCAACGAGAAAGTGCATGAAGTGGTGTTTCAAGCCATCAACCGACATTACGCCCGGCTCACCGGCTGCAAGACCGACGGCAAGTGTAAGAATGCCACCCGCCTCACGGTGCTGGCCCACGACCCCGAGGTGTATTACAATCCGCAAGCCACCGAGTGCTGCTATGCCAAGCTGCAGGCTGCCTGCGACGACGAGAAGAAGAACCAGCAGCAGAAAAAAGGGTTGCGCAGACAGCTGGCCACCGCCGTACGGGCTGCCGAAGCGGAACTGCGTAACCGTGATGTGCAGTATGCCCCGCATCACCACGATGAATACATTTATCAGATGGGCCTCCTGCTCAATGAGTATGGGGCAGACTGCGAAACGGCGGTGGCATGGGCAGCCCGGCACTTTGAAGATTATCCCGACGCGCCCCGCATCCTGAGGCACTGCTTCAAGGACACCTCGAAGCACGGCACCCGCACCCCGAAAGACAACAGCCGGAAAGAGTGCATCAGCCTTACCCGGCTGAAGGAATACCTGGACAAGCAGGCCGCCTTCCGCAAGAACACCGTGACCGGATTTACCGAAATCGCCTATCACACGGAACAGCCCGAATGGCAAGACCTGACCGACCGTGACCTGAATTCATTCTGGCACCACATCAACGAAGAAATCAGCTACTGCTCGCTAAGCGACATCCGCCAGCTGCTGGAGTCGGACTACGTGCCCCTCTTCAACCCCTTTACGAGCTGCCTGTCGAGCTACAACGAATGGGACGGCCAGACCGACTACATCGACCAGCTGGCCTCGATGGTGCATGCCAAGACGCCCGAAGAAGACCGCTTCTTCCACCACTACTTCAAGAAATGGTTTGTGGCCATGGTGGCGTCGCTGCTGAAGGAAAAGGTGGTGAACCACGAGATTCTGGTGCTCATCGGCCGGCAGGGCATCTTCAAGACCTCCTGGCTGAACAAGCTGCTGCCGCCCGAGCTGAACCGCTACTTCAGTCTGAAGTGCAACAATCACCACTTCACGAAAGACGATCACCTGGCCCTGTCGGAATTTGCCCTCATCTGCCTGGAAGAGCTGGATAACCTGGAGGGGGCTGTGATGACCCAGCTCAAGGCCCTGACCACCCTGCCCCACATCACCGAGCGCGCTCCCTATGCCCGCTACAAGGAAGTACGGCCCCACCTGGCCTCGCTGGCAGGCACCAGTAACCAGCACCAGTTTCTGAGCGACCCGGAAGGTACGCGCCGCTGGCTGCCGGTGGACGTGGAAAGCATCGACGACCCGCACACGCATCCCATCAACTATGCCGGCGTCTATGCGCAGGCTGTGAGTCTGGTGAAGCAAGACTACCACTACTGGCTGTCGCCCGAAGAGACCCGTGAGGTGAACGAGCACAACCGCGACTTCGAGATGCCCTGTGTGGAACGCGACCTCATCCAGACCTACTTCCGCCGCCCCATGCCTCACGAGAAAGGTGTCTTCATGACCAATGCCGAGATTCTGAAGGTACTGCAAGAAGGCCCGCACATCACGCTGAGCAGTCTGAAGGTATCCGTAGAGATGAAGGCACTGGGCTACAAGCCGATTAAAATCAACGGCAAGCGCGGTTACCGGGTCATCCGGCTGACCGCAGAAGAAGTGGAGTTCAACCGTCATTCACTGGCCAGAGACTGCACGGAATCCATGGATTCAGCCCAGTAAATCCATGGACTGACGATTCTTAATCCATGGATAGAGAAAGCTACATCCATGGATTAAGGTTCGCCAATGGCAGCTACAATCAGCCGTACCTGCGTCGGCGTGAAGCTGCGCACCTTGCTGCTGAACCCGTTGGCACGCAACGCCTCTACCAGTTCGGGCTGCAGGCGGATCCAAGCCATGAGTTTGCGGCGGGCAGCGCCCACCGAGATATGCGGATTATAGCAGCTGGCCAGTTCGCCGATGCCGTAGCTGCGGATATGAAAATGCTCTTCTTCTGTACTGTGAATCATGATGTATCGTTTTAATTTAACAGGTACAAATATACTTATTTTTCACCTGAAAACCAACGGATTACATCAGATTATCGTGCATTATCGAGCCGTTTGGTGCCGCATCGGGCAGCATCGACCGGAATCAGGTAAAGTGCCCCTTCCGTCGCAGTATATTTGCATAGTCAACGAGAGGGAAACCTCTTAATTTATTAACTTCTTAAATATTTAAACCTATGATTCTCTACAAAAAGTATCAGATGAAGAGTGGCATGAACAGTTCCAAAGGCCTGTGGTACATCCGTCCGGTCATCAACCAGATGCTGGACATCGAACAGCTGGCCAAGCACATGGCCGACCACAACACCCCCTACTCGATGGGCGTGATTCGCGGCGTGCTGACCGACATGGTGGCGTGTATCAAAGAGCTGATTCTCGACGGCAAGAACGTGAAGCTGGACGACCTGGCCATCTTCTCGTGCGGCATCATCCCCGACCACGGCGCCACCTCGCCCGAAGAGCTGAAGGTATCCACCCACGTGAAAGGCGTGCGTCTGCGGGCGCGTGCCACCGGAGAACTCAGCAACAAGCAGCTGAACCTGGAAGCCGTGCTGCGCGAACAAGGCCAGTACACCGTGACCCCCACCACCGGCGGCGGTACCGACAGCGGTGAAGAAGAACCCGGAGGCGGCGGCATGTTGGGCTAACCCCTGCTCCGCTTCTCCCACCCGATTCTATTATTTATTCACTTAATCCAATACATTTATGAAAAAAACAAATGTCTGGCAAATCATCCTCAAAGTAATCATCGCCGCCGCCACGGCCGTAGCCGGAGCCCTGGGACTCCAAGCCTGCTATCACCTGTAGTCTATGCGACGCATCACTTTGCTCATCGTTCATTGTTCCGCCACCCCTGAGGGGCGGAACTTTGATTTTGAAGCCTGCCGCACGGACCACATCCGTCACCGCGGCTTCAAGGACATCGGTTACCACTACTACCTGACGCGCGACGGCGTGATTCACCGCGGGCGACGGCTGGAAACCGTGGGTGCCCACTGCCTGCACCACAACCGCCACAGCATCGGCATCTGCTACGAGGGCGGTCTGGATGCCGAGGGCCGTCCGAAGGACACCCGCACCCTGGCACAGAAAGCCTCGCTCCTGGCGTTGCTCCGGGAACTGAAGAAACTCTTTCCGGATGCCCTTATCGTGGGTCACCGGGATCTGAATCCCCAAAAGCCTTGCCCCTGCTTCGATGCAGCGCACGAGTATTTCGGGGTGTAGTTTGCTTCCCCGCTGGTTTCGACTGGCGGGGAAGCTTGTTTATTTGCTAGACAATAAACGGTTATATAGTTCGATGTATTGCTCGAAGCATTTATCCTTATCAAACAGCAGTTCTGCCCGCTTCCGGCAATCCTCACTTGATAATGGATTTTCACGCAGTTGATGAATAGCAGCTACCAAAGCATCCAAATCCCCCTGAGGTACCACCAATCCCGTCTTTTCATCCACCGCTTCCGGAGAACCGCCAGTACGATAGGTAATGACCGGAGTACCACAAGATAAGGCTTCCAAATTCACCGTAGGGAACGTATCTGCATAAGTAGGATTAACCAACACATCCGCTTCACCATAAAGGGCAGCCAACTCCTGCACATTCTGAGTACGCTGAATACCCCGAATTCCTTCCGGAAGTTCTTTGAGTTGTTCGGCAGACAGCCCTACCATTGTCATTTCATAACAGCCAGGCAACCGTTTCCGCAACTCAAACAAGTCATACAACCCTTTCTCCTTATGCCATACATTAGATACTGCAATAATCCGGATACCCTCCTGCTTCTTACGCTGCAAAGGCGGCTGAAAAACATTCAAATCCACCCCATTATGAATCACTTGAATCCGTTTGTCTCGCAAGAATGACTCTTTCACAAAACCAGCCATCCAATCTGAACAAGGAACAATCGTGAGATTCTTGCATCCGGCAAACAACTGTTTCTTCAACTCATAGTTTTTTCGAGACCTATCTAAAAGCGTTTTAGGGGATATACGTTGCAACGGACAATCGTAACATTGCGTTTTCCAACGTTCGCAACCCTTCGTTACGAAATGAAAACAATGCCCTGTAAATGCCCAGCAATCATGAAAAGTCCATACTACCTGAATATCCGTAGTATTCAAATACTCAAACAAAATCTTATAATTCAGATAATGGTCATGAATGTTATGCAACTGCACCATATCCGGCTGAATCTCTTGAATTTGTCGAATTAAATTCTGACTGGCCCCTCTAGATGCCAATCCTTCATTATCAAAAATTCGCTGTTCTGCATAATGTGCATAAACATCTAGCTTATTACCTATTTTCAGCAGTTTTGATTGCGAAGGATTACTATAACGGCCATAAGCTATATAGCTTTCCCATCCCTGACGCTTAGCTGCCAAACCGATAGATTCTGCTATTTTACCCGTAGAACCCCAATTGGCAGTGACGTTAATCTGAAGAAGCTTTCTCATGCCGCCATCCTCCTTTCAGTAAGAAGGGATTCAGCAGCATGAGGAATCAAAACAATTACTTGATTTTTACCCCCCCCGAATTGTAATTTATATTTACCTATCTCAGAACAAAAATCATCAGGTGTATCAGCCAACGAAGAAAAATTACTTAGAACATTATCTGGTAACATCCACCATCTTGAATCTTGCAGTTTCTGAATGGTTGCATCATCAAATCTATATCTAATAATACGCGCAGGACAACCTGCCACAATAGCATAAGGGGGAACATCTTTAGTCACAACAGCTCCAGCTCCTACAATAGCACCATTACCTATTGACACACCTTGCATTACAATAGCGCGACTTCCTATCCATACATCATGTCCAATGACTATTCTTAAGGTAGAAGGTGCAGCCAATTTTCCTAAATGATAACCCGTTCCACCCTTTACATTGTAAAAGACAGGTGAAGTAGAAACCCAATCTATAGGATGTTTAGCTCCCCCTGCTATAAATCCATTAGCAATACTACAGAATGACCCTATCTCACAATTCACCACTTCCGAATCATAACCAATATATGAATAACGCCCGATGACAGAATCATAAAAAGAAGAACCAGAATAGATTTTGGCTGTCTTATCTACCTGACTATTTAAGATACTCGTCCCCCTAAGAACCTTCTTAAAGAATTTAGAATACAAATATTTCAGAGTCATTTCACAACTAAATTTCTTTGAATTACATCCATCTGATAATATGGATTCCAATTTGTATCGATTTCCTTATAACAATCTAGACGAACCTCTTCACGCTTACCCTTCTTGTCAGCAAACCACTTACTAATAGCTCCTTTCAAAGAATCCACATTATCACGTTCGAAAAAATCGCCCGTTCTACCAGCTTTAATAGCTTCAAATTCAGGCATCTGCCACTTAAAATCATTATGAGATATTACAGGAGTTCCAAACACCATAGTATGCATGGCTGTTAAGCCTACATTTCCAGGAGCAACACATAAATCCGCATTGAATACCAATTCAGCATTCAACTTCTCATCATAACAGGCTCCGTAAAACCATACCTGCTGCTGAATACCTAATTCCGACACAAAAGCCTCCAAGGATATACGTTCGCTACCATCACCAACAAAAACCACATTATAGTATTCTCCCTCTTTCTTCAAATTGGCAACTGCTCGAAGAAGCATATCTAGTTTTTTCACCGCAGTAAGACGACCTATAAAGATAATGGTAGGATGGTTATTTTTAAAGTAATCTACATAAACACTACCAGGCTTCATCTGGTCGCGCAGTTTTTTTTGCTCATCATAATGCAATGAATTATGAATTGTGAAAATCTTGTCTTGTGGAATACCTTGTTCTATCATCAAATTACGACCATAATTAGAATAGACAAAAATGCCTTCCACATGATTAAACTGCCACTTTTTCAGTTTTGCTTCCAATCCAGATTCTTTACCATACCATCCATGCGTCCATATAAAAATCTTTTTCTTCGGAAAAAAGAGACTCTTTAGTCCAAAGAATAAATAATCACTCAGTGCCCTACTTTCTGCCAACATAAAGTAAGTCTGGTATTTTCTAGAAAATAATTTAGAAAGCGTACATTTCCAATATATCTTAGATGGATTTCCATAATACTTATAATAACTAGCATGCTTTAAAATTGAAATATCCATCTCCTTAATATCTGTCTTCGTCTCGCCAAAATACCAATCACAATCATAAGTTTGGTCTATGGCACGAAAAATCGCTTCTCTGTATCTAGGGGCTGTATTATAAATTAAACAAAGTTTTGACATAAAGACTCAATTTGAACAATAGGATTAGTCTCTTTGGAAAATATCCCGAGTATATACTTTGTCTTTCACATCATCCAG
>Juniper_p2__coassemble_2657_pt1 | contig 9100 bp, 9 predicted proteins | sample Juniper_p2__metabat2_high_PE_009 | metagenome-assembled genome bin Juniper_p2
TTCGAATGGTTATTATTATACTTTATTTTTTGGGAGCTCTTTCCCTGTCTTTTTTGTGTTCTATACTCGAAGCCGTGTTACTCTCCACTCCGATGTCATACATCACCATGAAGGAGAGCGAAGGCAACCGTACTGCTTCTTTAATGAAGAGCTATAAAAACAATGTAGACCGTCCTGTAGGTGCTATTTTGTCACTCAACACTATTGCCCATACCATCGGTTCGGCTGGTGTAGGCGCTGAGTCTATCAAATTGTTTGGTGAGGAGTATTTTGGTATTATTTCTGCCATTCTTACTCTGCTTATCTTGGTTTTATCCGAGATTATCCCCAAGACTATCGGTGCCAATTACTGGCGTACGCTAGCCATGCCATCTACCCGTATCATTCGGGTGCTGATTATCATTTCTTATCCGTTGGTACTGCTTTCAGAACTTATCACCAAAGTGTTTACTCCTAAACATCCGCCAGTATCTGTGAGTCGTGAAGAGGTGTCTGCCATGGTAGATGTAGGTACCGATGAAGGAGTATTCCGTGAATCGGAAAGCAAGATTATAAAAAGTTGTATTCACCTGTCAGGAGTAAAGGCCCGCGAGATAATGACTCCTTCCGTGGTGGTGGAGTCTGCCGACGAACACCTGACTTTGAAAGAATTCTATGAGCAGTACCGGTGGAACTTTTCTCGTATACCGGTCTATCATCACTCGAAAGATTACATCACAGGTTATATTATGAAAGATGCTATTCTCAAGGCTTTGTCTGATGATTGCTTTGATATGCGACTAGCTGAATTCTCTCGTCCCATTCTTTCTTTTAGTGAAGAAGAATCGGTTTATCACATTTGGGAAAGAATGCTGGCCAAACGTGAACACATCTCAATCATTGTAGATGAATACGGATGCTTGCGCGGTGTGGTATCTATGGAAGATGTGATAGAAACCATGACGGGAGTAGAAATCGTAGACGAAGACGATGTGGCCGTAGATATGCAGGCTTTTGCCAAGGAGAAAACGGCACAGATGAAGCTTACAAAGTATGAAAATAGTCGGTTGGAAAAATTGAACAAATGATGAACAATAAGATTAAAGCCCAGTGCAAGGCATTATTTCTGCAACTTCGCAGAAGTTTGATGCGAATTTCTTTGGAGCAGTGGATATGTTTTGGTATGCGGGCACATATGCCGCAACGGCAACTGATGATAGTTTATGCAGGATATTCTCTTTTGGGTACTTTACTGTTGATATTGCCTGTTGCTTCTACCAGACCGATATCTGTAGTAGACCATCTGTTTACTGTAGTAAGTGCCGTTTCTACTACCGGTCTGTCTACGGTGGATGTCTCTGTCAGTTACACCTTTTTCGGTCAAGCGGTTATTTTGCTGCTTATTCAAATGGGTGGTTTTGGTTATATGACCCTATCATCTTATATTATGTTTAAACTGACAGGCAGGTTTGGTACAGAGAAGGCTAAACTTTTTCAGACACAGTTTGCTTTCCCCGATACGTTGGATTCGGAAAGTATGCTTCGCAACATTGTCAATTACACCTTGCTCTTCGAAGTGGCCGGTTTTATTCTGTTGTGTCCTTATTTTGTGCTGACAGGGGTGGATCAACCGGTTTGGTCAGCTCTTTTTCACACCGTTTCGGCCTTTTGTACTGCAGGATTCAGCATCTATACAGATAATTTGATGCGGTTTCAGACCGATGTGTATGTGAATATTGTTATCATGGGGCTCAGTGTAGCCGGCGCTATGGGATTCATCATGATGACAGACCTTACTCGGAAGTTTACGTGTAAAGGACACAGGGTATCGTTCACAACGAAGGTAATTGTCACCATCACCGGACTGCTGGCGCTATGGGGAACGGTGCATTTGTATTTCTTTGAAGACTCGTTTCAGCATATGTCTGCTGGCAACCGTCTGATGGCTTCTCTCTTCCAGTCTATCTCTGCTATGACTACAGTAGGATATAATACTGTAGACGTAAGCCAAATGGTGCCTTTTTCTCTGTTGATACTGACCGTAACGATGTATGTGGGGGCCTCTCCTTCGGGCACAGGCGGTGGATTAAAGTCTACTACCATATCAGCTCTTTATGCCTATACCAAAAGTACATTAGGCTTGCGGAAGGAAGTGTCTTTATGTGGCAATGTTATTCCTGTTTATCGCATCACTTCAGCACTTACTACCGTATTGTTTTATACATTCATCGCATTCGGAGGCATTTATTGCATCGGACTTTTTGAACCAGATCATGTGGATTTCCTCAAGATATCTTTTGAGGCAGTATCCGCACTGGCCACTGCGGGACTTACTTCGGGTATACTGTCGGAAATTACAGTGGGTAGTAAAATTGTGCTCATTCTGCTAATGTACATCGGTCGTGTGGGGGTGATAACTTTCGGCAATGCTCTGTTGGCGCGGAAATACCCACATCCAGCCAAAACCACCGATGATATGGCTGTGTAGAATCGTTGAGAAGAATAACACATAACATAAAAGGCTGCAATCGTTTTTACGTACGATGCAGCCTTTTATATTACATATACTAATCTGTGGTCTTTCTGGTTTAGCCAATCAGCTGTTCGGCTTTCTGGGCCAGTGCTGCATAAGGCATACCACCCACGTGGCGCTCAATGTTGCCTTCACGGTCAATGAAGAACAGCGTAGGTATGCTCATGATACGGGCTGCCTGTGCCAGTGCTTCGTTCTGGTCTACGTCTACCTTCAGTACCTTTACCCGGCCTTCGTATTCATGGGCCAGCTTTTCGATGAGCGGTGCCAATGCTTTACAAGGTCCGCACCAAGTGGCATAGAAATCGATGATGACCGGAGTCTTGCCGGTATAGTCGTAACCCTTCAGATAAGGCAGATAAGTGTTGATTGTTTCCATATACTTTGTTTTTGATGGTTAATACTCTTTTCCTTTGTTTTCTGAGGGCAAAGTTAGAGCATAGATGATAGAACAACAAACGATATTATCTATCCTTGCATAGATATTCTTTATGATACGCAAAGTTATTGTATCACAAATAGCCTGCCTGTGTAGTTTACTTCTCTATATCTTCGAGCCGAATCAGTTTGTTGGCTATGGCATAAATGATGAGGCCGGCAGTAGAGTGAATCTGCAGTTTGGCAGAAATGTTCCTGCGGTGGGTGTTGACGGTATGTACCGATAGAAACAGTTTATCGGCAATTTCCTTGGCACTCATTCCCTGGGTGATGCATACGATGATGTCTTTTTCGCGATTGCTCAATGTTTCTGTCTTTTCTTTTTCGGTCAACACAGCATCATCGTCGTTGGCATAGAGGGTTTCGCCATTTTCTTTAACCTGTTGTTCCAGTTGCTTTACGGCAGGTACAAAGAGCCGGTCTTCTATGAGGCAGTGCGATGTGAGGTCTTTCTCGCAAGAAATGATGTCCAGCAGTACAGCATTCAGTTGATAATTATTCTTTTCCGGATAGTAACGGATAATGATGTCTTTCAGTTCTTTGAGCTTATAGCCGATGGGCGCATGTTTGCCGGCAAACGAGTCAATGGTATAGTGATGATTCAACATACCTTGTGACAGTTGCTCTACATACGTAAACACCACCTCATTTTCATATTCCATGTGTTTTCTCACTTCTGCTACATATTCGTCGTAGAATCGCAAGATGAGCATGGCAATGTCATTGGCAGCCGAACAGTCGATGGCTTCCAAGAGTTTTCGCCGGATGTTGGGCAGATTGAAATTAAGGTAGTATTCATGGGCTTCTTTCAGATAGCCGATAATAGAGGGCAGGGAGACTTCTTCCCAATGGAATGGCTTGCCTGCCACGTAATTGGCCACTTGCAGAAAGGTGCCTAGGTCTACTGCGTGTTCTCGGCAGATTTCCTCCACTGTCTTATCGCCTACCCCCAACGATATACCGAAGCGCCCCATTACCAGAATCAGGGCGCTGTGCTCCTTTACCAGCATACGCATCTTGTCACTGCCTTGATAAACTTTCGAATCTTTCATCATACCTGTTTCTCTTTCCATGTAAATGTTGGTGGCAAAAATACATACGTTTTTTATAATGGGCAATACTTACATGTAGTGATTGGTAAGCCGGCTGATAATAGATAATACCTTGTTCTGGGTATTGCTTCTTTTTTATACTTGCTGGTGGTGGTAAACTACTTATTTATCGTTACATTTGCAGGGATACATAAGGATTCGGTAATTATGACTCTGCAACAACTGAAATATATACTGGCCATTGACCGTTGGCGCAGCTTTGCCAAAGCGGCCGAAGAATTAGGCATTACGCAACCCACTCTTAGTGCACTGCTGGTAAAACTGGAAGAAGAGTTGGATGTGCGTATCTTTGAGCGTAGCAATAAGAAAGTGACTCCTACTGCTGCCGGTCTACTGATTATCCGTCAGGCAGCCCGGGCTTGCCGGGAGAGTGACCGCATCGTAGAATTAGTCTCGGAATACAAGGGGGAACTCACTGGGCCTCTTAGTCTGTCGGTTACTCCCAGCATTGCCCCTTATCTGTTGCCTCAGTTTATCCGTCATTATACCGAGGCTTGCCCGCAGGTAGAACTGACGGTCGAGGAGAAGAAAGCCGTCGAGATGATGCAAGCTTTGCAGCAAGGCGAACTGGATGCCGGCATCAGTATCGGTGGCTTCCTGCATGAAGGAGTACTGGAGATACCGCTCTATACCGAACCGTTTTGGGTATATTTGTCGGAAAGTTGTTGGCGCAAACTGCCAGTGTTCAAGCCGGAGAACTTAGAACATGAGCAGATGTGGATTATGAAAGAGGCACAATGCTTGCGCAACAGTGCCTTCAGTTTCTGTAAGGCCCGCAGCAAGGGGCGGCGTATCTACGAGGCAGGAAGCATCGATACACTGGTGCGTATTGTAGATGCCAACGGGGGATTTACCATCATTCCCGAGATGCACCTGCCTTTTCTTAACGAACAGCAACGTCAGAATGTGAGGCGCATCGAAGGTGATTGCTTGTCGCAGCGTCGTGTATCCCTTTATGTGAAGCAAGATTACGTGCGTCAGCAGATGCTGGATTCTGTGGTGAAGGCTCTGTTGGCTTTTCTGCCCAGGCAGATGGTAGATGAGCGGATTCTGAAATTCGGAGTGAAACTATAACTCCATGGATTTAGCTTCATAAACTTATTGTTTACGAAGCTAAATCCATGGAGAAAAAATCATCAATCAGTAGATAATATATCGTCAACCTACTGGTATTTAGTTCTTACAGATTCTTTTTCATGTGAAAGGTGTGTGCCTTGGCCTACAGCAGTGTGAGGATATACAGGTAGAACACAGCTGCCGGGATGGCCATTAAAGCACTGTCAAAGCGGTCCAGCATACCTCCGTGTCCGGGCAGGATAGCTCCTGAATCCTTGATACCTAGCTGACGTTTCATCAGCGATTCGCTCAGGTCGCCCCAAGTGCCGAAAATCACTACTACCAATGCCAATCCTACCCATGCAGGCAGAGAAAGGAACGGAAAGAAGTGGGCAAAAATCAAGGATGAAGCCATGGAGAAGAGTCCTCCACCAATACTTCCTTCCCACGATTTCTTAGGCGATATACGTTCGAAAAGTCGGCGTTTGCCGATGAGCGACCCCACGCAATATGCTCCTGTATCACTTAGCCAGATGAAGACAAAGATAGATAGAGGGAGAATGGGGTTATACGTAACGCTGCTGGATTCTATTGTATTATGGAAGGCCAATACATTCAGCAGGGCAAATGGCAAAGCTACATATAGTTGGCTGAGCATAGAGAATGCCCAGTTGCCTATCGGATTCTTTTTTTTCAGATACAGTTCAGAAATCATCAGATAGAGCAGCAGCGCCAGATAGGGCAGAAATACCCGTGAGTCTGTGGCTTGCATGCAGAACCCCATGATAGCCAGAAACAGATAAGCACCGCCTAAGGAAGTAATGGTACGGTTAATCGTGGCTTCACCGTGGCGGTTTATTAAGTGTCCGAACTCCTGTACGCTTAATGCACTGATGAGTGTAAACAAGATACCAAATGACAGCGGATTGAACAAGATGCAACCCACCAGTACGGCTACAAATAATACACCGGTAATGGCTCGTTGGATAAAATTACTTTTCACGTTTCTTTCAAATTAGTGTTGGTTTATTCATTCGATTCTTGAGCATTTCCTTTCGGTTGCTCTTCTGTTGGTTTGTCAGCAGTTTCCGCTGTTTTGTTTTCCGCTTCTGCTTCTTTTGCTGCAGTTTCTGCTTGCTGCTCCAATTGTTTGGGGGCATCAGCAGCCTGTTGCGCATTGATAATCTCTTCCGAACGTGAAGTCCACGGACGTTTACCGAAGATGGCCTCTACGTCTTCCGCAAAGATTACTTCTTTCTCTATCAGAATCTGAGCCAGCTTGTTATGCCCTTCTTTATTCTCCAGCAGAATCTGTTTGGCACGTTCGTATTGTTCGTTCACCATGCGTTTTACTTCTTCATCGATCAATTCTGCAGTCTTTTCACTGTAGGGACGATTGAAAGAGTATTCCTCATTATTATAGTAGCAGAGGTTAGGCAGACGTTCACTCATGCCTAGATAAGCCGTCATGCCATAGGCCTGTTTGGTAACACGTTCCAAGTCGTTCATGGCACCGGTAGAAATACGTCCCAGGAACAAATCTTCCGCTGCTCGTCCGCCTAGAGTGGCGCACATTTCATCGAGCATCTGTTCCTTGGTAGTAATCTGTCGTTCTTCCGGTAGGTACCAGGCAGCTCCTAATGCACGTCCGCGGGGTACGATGGTTACTTTTACCAATGGGTTGGCATACTCCAGCAGCCAGGAGATGCTGGCATGTCCGGCTTCGTGGATAGCGATAGAGCGGCGTTCGGCTTCTGTAGTGATTTTAGTCTTCTTTTCCAAGCCGCCGATGATGCGGTCTACGGCATCCAGGAAGTCTTGTTTGCCTACAAACTTCTTGCCATGGCGGGCAGCAATGAGCGCAGCTTCATTACATACATTGGCTATGTCGGCACCCGAAAAACCTGGAGTCTGGCGTGCCAGCAAATCCACATCCACCGTATTATCTATCTTGATGGGGCGTAAGTGTACGCCAAATACTTCTTTTCGTTCGTTTAAGTCGGGCAGGTCTACGTGAATCTGTCGGTCAAAACGTCCGGCACGCAGCAATGCCTTATCCAGCACATCCACCCGGTTGGTAGCTGCCAGAATGATGATACCGCTGTTAGTCCCGAAACCATCCATTTCTGTCAATAGCTGATTCAAGGTATTTTCCCGTTCGTCGTTGCCTCCCATGGCAGCAGCCTTGGCACGTGCGCGACCCACGGCATCAATCTCGTCGATAAAGACGATGCACGGTGCTTTTTCTTTAGCTTGTCGGAAGAGATCTCGTACACGAGAAGCTCCTACGCCCACAAACATTTCTACGAAGTCGGAACCGGCCAATGAGAAGAAAGGTACATCGGCTTCACCGGCCACTGCTTTAGCCAGCAAAGTTTTACCGGTTCCCGGAGGGCCTACCAGCAAGGCTCCTTTAGGAATCTTTCCACCTAGTTCGGTATACTTATACGGAGCTCGCAGAAATTCTACGATTTCCTCCACTTCTTGTTTGGCTTCTGCCAGTCCGGCTACATCCTTGAAGGTAACCTTTATGTGGCTGCCTTTTTCAAACAGTTGTGCCTTTGATTTTCCTACATTGAAGATGCCGCCACCCATGTTGCCGCCTCCGCCCGTCATGCGCCGGCTGAGGAATATCCAGAAGCCGATAAGCAAGGCAAAGGGGAGTACATTCCAAAAGAAAGCCATCAGGTAGTTTTGTTTCTTGCCGTAGCTGATGGATCCGTCGAAATGTGCGGCATCTTTTTCTTTTTGCAGAAATTCATCCAGACTTTCGCGTGAGGGGGCTTCGGTGGTTATCATTGGATTTTGTCCTACTTTGCTGGAGTCGGCTTGAAATACATCTGCTACGTGTTGTGGCTTTACGTAGGCTTCTACGGAATTGTCGTCGTAGCCTTTTACTCCTTTAATGTAGCCTTTTATTACGAGTTCCTGGAACTCATCATAGGGCAGGTCTTTAGTGGCTATGTTGCTCGATTGGTTGAGCCATGCTATACCTAAGGCGATAACAATAATCATGTATAGCCAATTCAGATTGAACTTAGGTCGGTTCATCTTTTTGTTTGTTGGTTTTTGGTTAGGGGTGTTGTTAATATTGTTAGTATCCATATGTTCTTTTATTTAGTCCAAATCAGGTATTTGAGTGAGTTTTGCATCTTCCCATAGATGTTCCAAATCATAGAATGCACGTGTTTCGGGCAAGAAGACATGTACCATTACGTCGGCAAAGTCTATGGCCACCCATTCAGCATTGCGCAGTCCGTCTACAGCCAACGGTTTGGCATCGGCTCCTTTACGGGCGAATTCTTTAATGGAATCTACGATGGCTGAAACCTGGGTAGGTGATTCGCCTTGGCAGATGATGAAATGGTTGCATATAGCTTCATGTATGTGGGTCAGGTCTACCCAATCTATTTTTTTTCCTTTCTTTTCCTGTATACCTTCAATTATTTGTTGAATCAATTGTTTGCTTTCATTCATGATAGTATGTATCAATAATGTTATAGTTGACAAAGATACATGGATTTATGATATTAAATGCGTAATTGGGGAAAAGTATGTGGTTTTTTGTTTTTTTTAGTGAACGAATGCTTCAGAAACAGGACATTGTTCTCCTTTTAAACTGTTCGCTGTGGTTGCTGCAGTCTGTTTTTTCTCTTTCTAAATCTTTGAAAAAATGGATTTTATGAAATACTTGAAAAAAAAGTTATTCAAAGTATTGCAGGTTTCAAAAATGTTCGTACCTTTGCAACCGCAATCGAGAAATAAACCTTGATATTGGGCTATGGTGTAATGGTAACACTACAGATTCTGGTCCTGTCATTCCTGGTTCGAATCCAGGTAGCCCAACAAAAAATCCTTGCTGATTCTTCAGCGAGGATTTTTTTGTTGTTATAACTTCCTTCGGCAGATACCTGCTATGTATCGATACAAATCATCCCCTGTTCTTATTCCTCGGGCATCGTCAGTAGGGTGCGATTGGAAT
>Juniper_p2__coassemble_3734_pt1 | contig 6032 bp, 6 predicted proteins | sample Juniper_p2__metabat2_high_PE_009 | metagenome-assembled genome bin Juniper_p2
CATCAGGATTTGTCGCACGTCCTCTTTAGATCCTTTACCTAATTCACTTAAAAAATCAAGGAATTTATTTAAGTTCTGTGAGGTTCTTTCCAAGTTCATTATCAGACTAACTTCTTTAATTTTAGTCTGGTCTTCCAAGAAACGCTGAAATAGACCTGCAAACTGCTCTTTCAAATACCTGGTAATATCTGACGCTGTCTCAAATACTTTGATATTATTATTGAAACGGAGATTCTTAACTTCCTCAATAAATTCGAAAACCTTCTTAGTGTCCACAAATCTATAAGTAACATCTTTGTTTTTATTCAAAAGATAGGTTTCAAATTCTGACATTACATTTTTCTCTATAAAGATATAGACTTGTTTATTCTCCTTCAAAGCTGTTTTTAATTCCATCTGGGTAATGGAAGAATTATTCCTTATTGATTCTGTACCATAACGTCCTCCAATAACTGAAACAAGAATATCTACAGATTTAATTTCTTTATAACAATACTCTTCAAGCGCATCTTCTTTACCGTAAGGTATATCCCCTTCTTCATTGCGAATAGGCTCATATCCCAATCCTTCTATAAACATATCTATGGTAACCATCTATTTTTCCACATAACACCATAAGCACCTCATTTCTGAGGTGTTATAGTTTTGATAAAAATAATAAATGATTGGATTTAACTTTTATTTATTGATATAACAGGGTAATAAGCGAGTTTTATCCACAGGATTTCCTGCAAGCTTCTGTATGAGCTCACCCAGGTACCATCGCATAGTTACCCCATTCATGTCACAACTTTCCGATACAGAGAACATGAAGGCATAGTCCAATGCAGAATCTTCACTACCTATATTTAGGCAGTTTTTTAGATTCAGCTTGATATGTCTCATCATCTGTTCAGCCAAATTGTTTGAGATTTCCAGATTCCCATCCTGAAGAATCCTCTCCATGGCCTTCCATTCGTTCTTCATATATTTCAAAGCACGAACAGTAAGTACACCCAATTTAGAGAATTTGTTTCTGGCTAAAGATTCAAACTTATCCTTGATCCTCCCCATGATTGGCTTGGTATGTTTAAGTCTTCTCTTCAACCGTTCTTCAGAACTTTCACCTAGTTTTTTACTTTCATATTCTTGAGCAAACATCCGCCCTACTTCATCAATGAACCACATGATCAATTCTCGGTGTTCATCCAACGCATCAACTAAGTACCTTCGGATATGAGTAAGACAAGATGAACGCAATTGCTGGGGATGTTCCTCATTGTCATACACCTTATAAACTACATATCCATCAGTAGTAAAGAATCCGATAAACTTATCAAGATACTTTCTGATAGCCTTAAAGCCACGACTTCCAGACTCATACACAAACCATACGAGTTTCATCACATTAGCTTTAATACCCCAAAAGTACTTTGAGCGATAATGGCGATTACCATTTTCATCCTTTACTCCCACAAGTCCAGGTGTTTCATCAATCATCCAGTTGTGAGCCTGACAAATTGTATCCTCCCAAACCTGTTTCATTTGCTTCCGCAAATAGGTTATTACCTTATGAACGATCACACCTAATGTTTTATCGTTCATTTCAAGTCCCATGTGTGAAAGCTTCTCACAGATTTTAGTGAATGGAGTATTATAACGAAAATGCTCTGTCAGGATGTACACAATCATTTCAAGATCAAAAGGGCAACCTTTTATCAGACGATCATTTTCCTTGGTCAAGATTTTGCCAACTCCTGGGATATAGACCGAAGCAACTTGATAAAAATGCTCTTCGTAATGTTCTGGTATCCGTACTAATTTCCTATACCACCAAGAATCAATCTTCCCATCTCGCATGATGTACTTACCGCCAGCAGGCATCGTAAAATACTCATCTAAATAGTGATATTGAGGACTGGAAGTATAGGGCTTATTCTTTGCATAATCTGTACGTTGGCTACGACCATCTTTCTTTCTCGCAGTCTTATTAGTAGAGTTTTCATGCTGCTTATCATTAGCTGACACGTTTTCCTCAGATGGATGATTGGCAACAGAACCATTGTCCAATTGATCTGGATAATCATTCTTTTCTTCCTCTCGGGTAACTTCCGATCCACTTTTCAGCAGTTTTTGCTGCTCGGACGAGCGTTTCCAAAGTTGTCTTTTTCTAAAAGATGCCAAAGCACGAGCTTCCGCTTCACTCAACTTTAAATGATCGAGATTGGATGTCAAAACTGTTATTTGATCAGTAAGTTTTGAAATTTGCCTATTGAGCATAGATGTATGAAGATTATGCTCTTCGAACACCTGTTTCAAATTAGCCTGATGTTTATCTTGCAAATCACGAATCTCCTGTTTATGACGATCTGACTGTTCAACCAACTGCTGTTTATAGAAGGACTTTAAATCATCCATTTGAGATTTAAAGAACTGCCGGTCCTCTTCTCGCTGACGATTGAAGTCGGCACGCAATTCAGCATCGTGAGCGACAAGGTCTATCTGCCCACGATTGGATTCTGAAAGCGCATCCTTAAGACGGGCTATTTCAGCATAGGCCAAACGCAACTTCATATCATCATTCATGGACATAAAGTTACTAAAATCTTCTGACATAAACAAAAAAATTAGAAACTATTTTACTGATATTCAAACGATTAGATACTATACAGCATCGTTTATTATCTTCATTTTCGTCACTTGAACGCCTTCTGTTAAAGTAACAAAGTCACTCCAGCAAATTCGACAATATGAACATAATTCGTCAAATACAGGCATAAAAAACTTATCCTCGTCCAAGCGAATTTTGGTCAGTTCAAATCTTTTATGCCCTCTATATAGAATTTTCATCTTACGCAAATCCTTAGAAAGGAAAATGTAGACATTTCCTTCTAAAAAAGGGTCTATTTTCATCTGAGTTCGAACCACATCTGACAAAGAATCAATATCTTTACGCATATCCATGGGAGATGCATAAAAATAATATTTCTGGCTACTGGTAAACGACAACATATCAGCAAACAATTTTATGTAATAGAGCACAGATTTCATCAACATCTGTTTCCTGCATGGAAAGCTGCATTCCATTACTGAATGATACATTGAGGTTAACAATCGTATAAGTCTTTAAGATAGGAGAATCTTCTTTTTCTTGCGGTGGAACTGCATGTTCAGAAGATGATTGATTTGAAAACACTGCTTCAACAAAATGGCTTTCATCGGCAGCACAACCAACTTTGGATTTTTGGTCCCAAAACACTTTCCGATAATACCGAACAACACTGTTATAGGGATAACCTGAATCTTCACAAAACTTTTTCAGCCCGATATTACCATGATAAGTTTCATACTCCCGGATAATAGCAGCAAAATCCCATTGCCTTTTCTTTTTTTCTTCCATAAGTACCTAATTAAATTGATTAGGCACAAAGGTTGAAATAATATTCTAAATACCTAGGCGGAGAAATAGACGGTTACCATTGGGATTGGTCAGCATATCGAAATAGTTGCCCCACTCGGCAAGAAGAAGCAGTTCGCCCTCACCGGCACGAATCAGATGAATGATGGCGTACAAGCCGGGCTCCATCTTAAAGATGAGTTCCATGCTTTCTTTTTTCATGCAAATGGTGGTATTGGGCAATTCCTGATAGAAGGTTGCCCCAGCTTTAGTATCGAAGAGTTTACGCATAGTTATTCTTAAGTTAGCCCTCACTTTAGACCCGTTAAGAATCTAAAGTGACAGATTTATTTATAAAATTCCTTATACCATTCCGCAAACTTCCGCAGACCTTCTCTTAAGGAAGTATGCGGGAGGAAACCAAAGTCTTCTTCCATATCATCATAATAATATTCCCTCCCTTTCTACATTATGATAAAACATAGAACAATTCTTAGAATGCCAATCTTTTAAGGTATATAGCAGTGGATGTATCTCTGCATCTATCTTCCAGCCCAGTTCGAATAAAGGATAGGAGTACTTGTCATAATCTGATTCTTCCAGCTTATCTTTGTCGACAAGAATCATTAAATCCCAGTCGGAATCTTCGCGGGCATCTCCACGGGCTTGAGAACCGAAGAGAATCACTTTTACTCCGAATGATGGCAAGTCCTCACGAACGACTCGCTTGATTGCCTTTAAAATAGTGGATTTTCTATTGACCATACTATATTTCTTCGCACACCGCCATATCTACGCCGTGAAACACTACTACCAGTTTATGCAACTGGGTGTGGGCCACGTGCCGACGTACCACTTCGGTACCGGCATAGCGGTTGGCCTGAGCGATGCCTTTCTGCCGCAGTTCCTCCACACGCTCCGCACTGTCGCTGCTCTTGGCATATTTCAGTTCCACGATGTAGCTGTGCTGCATGTCCTTGTAGATTTCGGTAAGCGGCAGCAGAAAGATGTCGGCATAGCCTTCCTGATTGTCCAGCTCGGACACCGGACGGTAGTACATATTCTGTGAGGTCAGCGCCAGCGTAAAGCCGTGTACGTAATACTCCCCTTTTTGCTTGTCGCGCTGCGAAGAGAAGGTTTTGATGCAATCGGCTATGTAGCCGAAATATGCCTGCCAACTGCCGTCGTAGGCCAAATCAGACTCCAGGTTTCCCAGCTTATAGCTATCGTAGCGCAAATCATTTTCACGGTAGGTTTCCAACAGGTAATTATACATCTGCTCGCGCACCACCTGATTGGGGATGCTTAGTTTCGTTTTGCCCCGGTACGTACCGTCGATGGTCAGCATCCCGAAATAATACAACAGGCTGATGAAATTGTCCGGATAACCGATTTGTTCAGCGGGGAAGCCCGCCTTCAGTTCGCCTGTGGTATAGCCCTGCTGCACGATGGTCTGGATGATGGAGGCATCGTGCGCAAACTCCTTATCCTTCCGGATCAGCATCCGCAGTTTGTTGTAATCCACCCGGATATTGTCTTCCAGCATATTATCCGGCACCTCACCACCGCTACGGATATAATTATCCACAAAATACAGCACCATGTTGCTGTTGTACATCGTGGTGCGTCCATAGCTTTGTTTAGCAAAACAATAATTGTCGTACCACGGCTTCATGATTTCTATCAGCTGGTCTGTGGTATGATGAAATTCGCAGGTGGTGGCATAATAGTCCAGCATGGCACGGACATCTTCTTCTGTAAAGCCTACCAGCTCGTTGAACTCCGGTGACAGGCTGTAGTTCGTGCCGATGTTGAAGCCGCTGGTCAGGTCGTCCATCGTTACCGGGCTGACTCCTGTGACGAACACCCGCTTGATGGCTGAATAGGTGCCACCCTTTATCGTGTCGAAGAAACTGCGTAGATAACCTGTGCCGTGTGTCTCGTTCTTGTAATGGTCCAGGCAGGAGGAATCGGCCAGTATCTTGTTGGTGAAATGGTCGTATTCATCGATGAACAGATAAATCTGCTGCCCGGCTTCGGCACATTGTCTGTGCAGGAAGCTCAGTTGTTCTACCGCACCTTCCCGCTGACGGAGTTCCTCGGCTATTCCAGCCGGAAGATAAGCCGCATACCGGCTACAGAATATAGAAAACGCGGTGTAACAATAGGAATCCAACGAGGAACGGTAATCGTCGATGCCTGCCAGTATTTCGGCAAAATTCAGATAAAGCACCAGGTAGGAGTTACGCTCCGGCGTGGGATGTTTACCGATGTACAAATCTCCGTACCACTTCTCAAAGTGATTCTGCTCCTTCACATCATAATAGTGTTGCAGCATGGACAGCGTCAGGCTCTTGCCGAACCGGCGCGGACGGATGAAGAAGAAAAACTTATTGGCTGCCTCCAAAGCCGGAATAAAGGTGGTCTTGTCCACGAAATAGCAATCGTCCTCGCGGACATCCACGAAATTCATCATTCCATACGGAATGCGCTTGCGACGGGAGGTAGAAGGTATCGGGGTTCGTTCCATTTGTCTGTCTTTTATCGGTTATCTTTCTGCGAAGATAAGGATTTTCTTTCATCCGGCATACCGGAGGCTGATATATTTTTCACCCGCCATAGGGATACAGCGATGAGAGTCCCCGGTGGCTGGCCG
>Juniper_p2__coassemble_3761_pt1 | contig 5978 bp, 6 predicted proteins | sample Juniper_p2__metabat2_high_PE_009 | metagenome-assembled genome bin Juniper_p2
AAAGTTTCGATCTCACCAACCCTTCTTCGGCCGAAAATAAGTTGGCCTCTTTCGGGTTGATTAACCTGGATGAGTTCGACCGCTTGCCGTCCACCCGCATGCCGCAACTCAAAAACCTGATGCAGATGGAGCGGCTGAACATCCGCCGGGCGTACAAGCATAGCGGTGAGCCCTTGCCGCGCATTGCTAATTTCATCGGTACCAGCAATCGCCGCGACCTGCTGACCGACCGTAGCGGTAGCCGCCGGTTTATTTGTGTGGAAGTGAGCCGTCCCATTGACTGTGCTACGCCCATTGAATATGACCAGCTCTATGCCCAGCTGAAATACGAACTTCTTCATGGCGAGCGAAGCTGGTTCAGCAAAGAGGAAGAAGCCGAAATCCAGGCAGCCAACGAAGCTTTCTACCGCATGACTCCTGCCGAAGAACTCCTTGGCGATACCTTTCAGCTCTGTGAACCGCACGAAGAAGGGGCTCACTTATTGTCGGCTGCTCAAATCTACACCTCTCTAAAGAGCCAGCATCCGGCGGCCCTGCAAGATTGTACCCCGTTGGCCTTCAGCAGAATGCTGGCCCAGGTAGGGAAGCGGATACATACCAAGCATGGCAATGGGTATTGGGTAAAGTGTCTTCGTGATAAGAATAGCATATATGGTAAAAAACGGGGCGATTGTTTTGTTTGCTGAAACTTTTAATGGTACTTTTGCGGGTAAACTTTAAACTCTGAATGTTATGGCGTATTGCCGCCATACATTGTGTATGCATTAGAAATTTCTGCTTTATGATGATTCAAATACCTTTGGCTTCGCAGTATAGTCTGTCGTTCGGCCGGCTTCGTCAGTTGCTGGGCACCGATAACCTCGTACTTCACATTGGTCCGGATGAGATGCCGGGTACCTGGGCCTTCTACCGCGAAGGCATGTCGGTGACGCTGTTTCTCATCCAGCAAACCGACCATGGCTATCTGCTGTCGATGGATGGCCTGGCTTCGTACGACGATTACCGCTTTCTGCCTTACTTGGTGGATTCGTTGAGCCTGTGTCTGAACGATGAGCCTTTCATCAGCGACGGCTGTTCGGCCTATGAGCTGTACAACGAGAACTGGGTGGCGGATACCATGGGCGAGGAGGTAGCTTACCTGAAGTGTTATCTGCAGTTGGGACTGAAGTATTATCTTTCGCTGCCCATTCCGTCGACCAATGTCTATGTGGATGTCGCCACTTTGCGTTCGGTGGGGGTGAGCATCCACTCGGCTACGCCCCGCATCTACGGCTATATCCATTACCTGCTGCGTGCCAACCGTCTTCCGTGCGACGAGGAGGTAGATAACGGTTCGGTCGAGGGGGCCGGTGAAGTGGAGGTGGATGTGCCGCAGCATCAGTCCATCGGCACGGTGCTTTCCTGGCAGACCGACGGATCCGAGACTACTGAGAGTTACGGGCGCGAGGATGTGGAACTGTTGCTGCAACTGGCCGAGGCTTACCGCCGGGGCGAGCCATGCGACGGGGTGGTGCTGAATGACATTGCCACGATTTATGAGCATGGCATCGGGGTGGAAGCGGATGCGGAAGTGGCGGTGCACTGGTACCGCGAGGCCATCCGTCAGGGCGACCATACCTTTGCACCCACCAGCCTGGGCGATCTGTACCGCAAAGGAGCCGGCCGGGTGGCGAAAGACTTGCATCAGGCTGTGGCAGCCTACCGTCAGTCGGTGGATCCGTATGCCTGGTATCGACTGGGCCAAAGCTACGAGGAAGGCTGGCTCGGCATGCCCGATTTAGACAAGGCCATGGAGTATTATCACCGGGCAGCGGCCGTGCATCATCATTTGGCGTTGAAAAGGTTGGAACGGGGGCATTGAGGCTGTTCATGATTCACGCACAACGGAATCGAATCTCCAAAAAAATATAGAGAGATATTATTTGTTAGATTAAAAATAACTAATTTTGCGCCATGGAATTATTATCAATTTAAAGTATTCTTTTTTATGAAAAAATTAGCCATTGTCTTTTTGCTTCTTATGGGGGCGGTTACACGCTTTTCTGCCCAAGAAGTATCCGTTCCAGAACCTGAATTTATCAACAGCTATTGTATTTTAACCAGTGACAGTACGTTGGCCACATTACCTAAGGAAAATGGTATGATAGGCAAACATGAAACCAAAACCAAGGGTTTACTGAATAAAATATCTAAAGTGGCAGATGTTGCCAGCTCTGCCGGTGCCTTGGGTGCTGTTATCGGTGCCAATGCCGGTAATCTGTCAGGAGCAGTAACAGGTATTAAAGTGCTTACCACAGCTGGTAGTGTCAGTGATGTTGCTTCATCGGCCAGTGCTTTGGCCGGATCGAGTGGTATGGATATTATCTTCCCAGGCAAGTCTTCTCGTTATGTATATAATTATGACGGTAAAGATGTGCGTTTGCTGATTAAGGCAGCTAACAATGAAGAAGACCCCATTGGTATTTACCGAATTGTAAAATTTAATACACTTAAAAAACAGCGCCGTATTCAATGGTTCGAATTCGAATCTTCCGTGTTAGGTACTGAAGAGGCTCAGAAAAGCGGTTTCTTGTACTTTACGGGCCATAAATACGGTGAACAGTCTTATCTGTTGACTATTCCTGCCTCTGAAATTGAAAAAGGGGAATATGGCATTTTCTTCATGAGCATTATTACAGCGACTTCTATACCCGTTGGTACTTTTGGTGTTTATTGATAATGCTTTAAGAAAATTCCTGTTTAGAAGTTGTTTCATCGAAAATAATTTTTTACTGATGGAGGTGTGTCGTAATTGCATGATGCACCTCTTTTTTTGAGCCATTGTGTGCTTGTCTCTCTCTTTATAGGCTTTCAGATGGTGCAAGGGTAGCAATCTTTATCTCAAAGACTGCTACCGATAAAATATAAGAATTTGTCTGTATGTTTTTATTCTTGAATCCGGTCATACGTTTCATCAGTTACCGGTTCCAGCCATTGGTTGCAAACTTCCTCTCCGGGTATTTCAAAAGCCAGATGGGCAAACCAACTGTCGGCAGCTGCACCGTGCCAATGTTTCACGTTGGCAGGAATATGAATCACGGTGCCGGGCAGAATTTTTTTTGCAGGTTTACCCTCCTCCTGGTACCATCCTTGTCCGGCTACACCGACCAACATCTGACCGCCACCTTTTGAGGCCTTATGGATGTGCCAGTTATTGCGGCAACGAGGTTCGAACGTCACGTTGTAAAACGGTATCTGTGAATTGGATATAAGGGCAAGATAGCTGTTGCCGGTAAAATATGGGGCATACGCGGTATTCAGTTCTCCGATGGGGAAAACCATTTCGCGCTGGAAGGCCGATCTGGCATCTTCTCCTTTTTCCTCTTCTGCCCATACAGATTTGGCCAGTCCGAATGCAGCCCAAGCCTTGGGCCATCCTGCATAGAAGGCGATGTGAGTAATGATTTCGGCTATTTCGGTACGGGTAATGCCATTCTGCTTGGCCGACTTCAGGTGATACGTCAAGGAATTATCTGTTATTCCTTGACTGATGAGTGACGTAATTGTGACTAAGCTACGGTCGCGTAGACAGAGCAGGTCGTTCCTGCTCCACACCTCTCCGAAAAGTACTTCATCATTGAGTTCTGCAAATTTGGGGGCAAACCGGCCTAATTGGTCACGTCCGGCTGTTTGTATTATTTTTTCTTGTGCCATCGTATTGAGAGTAAAGAGTGTTGCTAACGCTGTAAACCATAATCTGTTCATTGTTTCAATCCTTTGTGATAAAAATCCAGGATGTCCTTCCAGGGGATGTAATCCTTGTCGCCGCCGTCGTACAAGTCGCAGTGAGTGGCACCCTGCACGATAAGCAGTTGCTTGTTGTCAGCATATTCTCCGCTGGTAATCACCTTGAAAGCCTCTTCTCCAAAATAACGGCTGTGTGCCTTTTCTCCGTGCACGATGAGTACGGGTGTCCGGATTTCAGCGGCAGCTATCCAGAGGTGATGGTTTAAAAGCATGAGTGAAGAGGTGATGTTCCATCCCTGGTTGGAATTGAGCGAACGGGGGTGGTAGCCTCTCTCGGGCGATTTGTAGTAGGCTATGTATTGCTTCAGAAAGTCTGGAGCATCGGCCGGAGCCTGTTCCGGCAGTCCCCCCTGAGGCTTGATTTCACCGGTGTGGAACTCCTCGGTACGTTTCTGTGCCAGTTCTTGTTTCAACTGATAGCGAGCCTTTTCATCCATGCTGTCAAAATAGCCCTGCTGCGTCACCCGGGTCATGTTGTAAAGCGTTATACAAACCGATGCTTGTATTCTGGGGTCAAGTGCCGCCGCATTCAGTGCGATGCCTCCCCAGCCGCAAATGCCTAGAATGCCGATGCGGTTAGCATTCACTTGCTCATGGCAGGACAAGAAATCCACAGCCGCACAGAAATCTTCCGTATTGATGTCCATGGAAGAAGAATAGCGTGGCTGGCCGCCGCTCTCGCCAGTGAATGATGGATCGAAAGCAAGGGTCAGATAGCCTTGCTCAGCCAAATACTGGGCATACAGACCACTCGACTGTTCTTTTACAGCCCCATAAGGGCCGCTTACAGCGATGGCAGGCAGCTTGCCCTTTGCGTCTTTGGGTGCATACATATCTGCAGCCAATGTGATACCGAATCTGTTTGCAAAACTCACTTTGCAATGTTTTACTTTGTCACTTTTCGGGAAGGTCTTGTCCCATTCCCGGGTCATTGTCAATTGTTCTTCTCTCATAAAAACCTCCTTGTTATTCTGGGCTATTATGCCTGCATCACAGAACAGCAGCATCAGTACCAGAAAATCCTTGATTGTCATATTTACATAGCTTGTTGTCTTAACCTATATGATAATAAATGATAACACGTATCCCTTCCTTGCTGTTACCTCTGAAATACTAAGATGCCTTCCGGTATTCGTTGGGAGTCTGTCCGGTGTGTTGTTTGAAAAAACGGACAAAATGTTGTGGATATTCAAATCCGAGCCTGTCGCTGATTTGGCTGACTGTCAGCAAGTCATTGTTGAGGTATTCTTTGGCAGTGGTCAGCAGACGTTCGTTGATGAAATCCTTGGCAGTCCGCCCGGTCTCGGTCTTGACCAATTGGCCAAAGTAACCGGGGTAAGGCAGCATTTGCCCGCAAAATAGCCCACATTGGGCAGCCCCTCATCCTCTGCTTTGTTTCGGATGTAATCCTTCAGCAGACTGTCAAACTGCTGCACCACGCTGTGATTGATTTCCTCGCGGGTGATAAACTGGCGGTCATAGAAGCGCAGGCAATAGTTCAGCAGCAGTTCAATATTCGATACAATCAGCTCACGGGTATGATTGTCGATAGGGCGGTTCAATTCCATCTCTATCATCTCCAGTACCTGCTTGAATACGCCAACCTCTACTTCAGAAAGATGAAGCGCTTCTGTGCTGCTGTATGAGAAAAAATCGTAACGCTGCATATTGCGTCCCAACTGAGTACGATTCAGAAAATCCGGATGAAAAAGTAGAGCCACGCAGCGAGGACGGATTGTTTGGCTGTTCATTTCCACCGTTACCATCTGTCCGGGTTCAAAGGAAGTCACTGTCTGCTCGTCGAAGTCGTAAGGGGTGCGGCCATACGAGAGGTTACATCCCTTTGTCTCTTTCAGCCAGATGGCATAAATGCCATAGTGTACTTGATATTTGGAAATTACCTCCGATTCCGAACGATCCAAATGTAGAACGCTTACCATGGGGTGCAGTGTGGGCATCCCGTAGAAGTCATTCACCTGCTGGATGGAATCAAAATAGACTGTTTTCATATCCTTATACAGATTTTCCCAGTTCGAAAGCTGCTTGCAGTTTGGCGTTTCCTTTAATTTCGTTCGGAGCATTCACCCCACCGCAAAACAGTGTCCCTGCCAATCGGGCCTTGGGATAGCAGTCAATCCACCCCATCAGGCCGGCTTCCGCACGTTTAGGAACAGATTCCTCGTCTTCTGCGG